>Ga0207711_10000192_pt1 | contig 65599 bp, 72 predicted proteins | sample KBSS34metaG_FD_184401 | JGI IMG/M metagenome (GOLD analysis project Ga0207711, IMG submission 184401) | Switchgrass rhizosphere microbial communities from Kellogg Biological Station, Michigan, USA - KBS S3-4 metaG (SPAdes) (version 2) | ecosystem: Host-associated > Plants > Roots > Rhizosphere... | reverse complement strand
TGCCCGTTGCCGGTGCCGGCGGCGCCGAACTGCTGGATGAATTCGCCTTTGGAGTTGAACTCTTGGACCCGGCTGTGGCCGGCGTCGGCGACCCAGACGTTGCCTTCTTTGTCGGTGGCGGTGTCGACCGGGCCGGAGAGGTTGCCGGCGCCGGTGCCGGTGCCGCCGAATGAGTAGGAGTAGATATGAGGTTCGCTTGGATCTTCTTCTTTGAAGTGCTCTGCAGCTCCGCCCGCCGTGCCAGGGTCATCAACGGCCAGTTCGGACAGGGCTCCTCCGTTGCGTTTTACTTCGACGTCGGCTGCTCCCGGGCTGCGGAGTTCGGTCGGTTCTCCGGCTTCGTTGAAGGCGACGCTGCCCGAAGTCCCTCCGCTCGCGTCAGCGACCTCGTAACCGTGTGCTTCTTTGGTCACGACGGCCTGTATTTCTTTGTCGAACTTTTCTTCTCCGGTAGCAGTCGGCAGGTTCACGGAGCCTTCAACGGCACCGCTTTCCTCGACCATCGTCGCATCGGTCGGCGGGCCGGTTTTCGGGGCTTCGATTTCCAGTTCCGGGGTTTGGGCCAGGGTCCAGCCCGCCCCCCACTCCGTGCTCTGCTCTTTTGGCAGCTGGGAGTTGTAGATGCGTTCGACCTCGAGGTCAGCCCCGGGACCCGTCACTTCGACGTCCTGCTGGCGGTAGACGAGGTTGCCGTTCATCACGTTCACGGCAAGTTCGGGGCGAACCGGGTTTTCTTCTTCGGCTTCGTTACCTTCCCCGTCAGGCAGAGGAAAGTGCTGCATCACGTAGTCGTCGTCAATCCCGGTCGCGGGGATGTATTCGAATTCGATTTCCCGTTCGCCCAGGTGACCAACCTGGTCTTCGGCGACCACCTTCAGCTTGTGAACGCCGGCCGCGAGGTGAAGTTCGAGCAGCTTCAGCTGATAGGTGCCTTCCTTCTTGCAGCTATAGGTAGGACAGGTCTGGGCGCTCCAGGGCACCGTCTGTTGGGTGCCGTCCAGGTAGACCTGGATGTTCTTGACGCCCGACTGCCGTTCGGTCGCCGGGGTTTCCAGGCCATCGATGGCCTTGATCTGCAGGCTGTAGACGGGGAAGCTGAGCTTGTTTTCGTCGGCTTCGTTTTCAGCGCCTTTTTTCCCGACTTCTTCGGTCGCTTCGGCGAACTGGCCGTTGAGTTCGACGGCCGGCGCCTGGTTGTCCACCTTGCTCGTGGTCGTCCATTTGCCCGTGTGGCCGAGGGGGTCTTCTGCGAAGACTTCCAGCGTCCTTTCCCCGGCCCGATACGGAGGCGGCACCGTCCAGCTTCTTTCCCCCGAGCATCGGCTTCCCGAGATGCCGGAGCAGCCGAATCCGGCGTGATTCGTCACTTCGCCGTCGTAGATCGAGATGTCATGCACGCCGAAGCCGTTATCGGCGGCGATGATCGTCGCTTCGCCGACTTTCTGGGGATCGAACCAGCCGCTCGGCACACCGGAAACCGATTTGATCCACGGGTTGTCGGGATCGCTCTCCAGAAGGGTGACGCCTCCGACGAACATTTCGTGGTTGCACTTGATCCACGTCTGATAGCTGCCGACGCCGACGCCGACCATGGCCCTGTGGACGTTTGGGTCTCCATAGGGCGATACATAGTTCGGCGTGAAGCTGTTCCCGCCCCACCATTCGCCAGGTCCCTGGTAGGTGTATTTCCCGGTGCCGTCGTCAAAGAGGCCGATATAGCCGTGCGGCTCACGAGCTCCGCAGCCGTTGGTGCCGTTGTCCCCCGTTAAAAAGGAGATGTTGGAGAATTTGCCTTCCAGGATGTAGCCGGTGCTCCCCGGGGCTCTGTGTTCGAGGTGCGCCCAGGTATTCGGTTCGTAGACCTGCCAACCACGTGAGGCGACGTGCAGGGCTGATCCTTCGTTGAAGAGGTCATACGGCCCGCCGTTGGAGGCGATAGTCCATTCCCCCAAGTTGAACTGAAGAGGGTCAGATATGGAGGGATCCAGCAGGATGGGATAGGCGCTTTCAGAGGTGCGATGGGGAACCGCGACCAACAGCGATTCGCCTTCGACGGACATCGTCACCGGCACCGGTCGTCCCTGCGCGTCGACAGCCGCCGGGGGTGGAATTTCCTCGAGCACGTCGTCTGAGCCCGAAACGACTTCGGCTCCGCCGTCGCTCCGGGTTCGAAGCATGGCGCCCGTCGGGAGGGACAAAGCGTAGAGGAACTGCTCGGGACTTTCGGGGGAGCGGATCTGCTCCAACAGCTCTACCCCGCCTGCCAGGGGCGCGGCGACCGTGTCCGTCGTGGTCTGCGTTTCCGGATAGAAGAGGCTCATGTCGCCGAGCTGCTCGGCCTCATGTGGATGGTCCGCCGGAATCCTCACGCGCACGCCGCTTTCGAGTTGGATCACACCTTCTGCGGAGGCTGGGAGTTCGAGTTCGCTCAGGGGGTTAGCCGGAACGAATGCGTCTCCTTCGGCTTCGAGCGCAAGGTCCACTGGCGCCTTTTTGCCTTCTCCGGCCTGACTCTCCACCGGCACCGAGGATTCGATGATCGCGCTTTCGCCGTCTCCATTGTCAACCAATGCCCCGTAGGTGCCTAGCGGCTTTTCAATCGAGAGGTTGCTAAGGACCCGAGCGGGATCTGCATTCAGGGACTGGATCTGATCCGGAAACGTCGACAGCAGCAAATCCCGGGCTTCCCCCGAAGTCACGCTGGTAAAAGCCGTCTGAGACGCTTCTCGTTCGCTTTCAGCCTGCGGCGTGTCCCATTCTTCTTCGAATGCTTCCTGTTCGGCGCGGGCCGCCGCTTCCGATTGGATCAGCGCCGAGGTCAACTCTTCGGAGCTGGGTGCCGGAGAGGCGCTTTCTTCTGCGGGGGCAAGAGGCGTGTCGGCAAACACCGGCGCAGCGGAGCAGATACACAGAAGACCCGCGAACAGCAACGCCCACCGCCATTTCGACAGCGCCGTCCATCTTCTTCCCTGCATCAATGCCGCCTTTCGTCGGTGCGGAGGCGCCGTCAGCGGCTCCCTGCTGAGGCGGCATCTTGTGGCAGGAAGCCCTAGGAATCAATCCTCAAAATTTTGGTATTTATTTCGCCACCGGTTGAAACATAGAAATCTGGACTGGCTGACTAGATCCTGAGGCGTACGAAAACCTCGGTTATGTGGGCCTAGCGTCCTGCAAGTGGACTCGCTGTCGAAAGCAGCTCGCGTGCGGACTTCGTGTGCGACTGACCGCTACCCGAGCTCGGCGAGTTCGTTGCGGTAGCGCTCCAGCTTGCCCCGCTCCTCCTCGACCACCTCGGCCGGGGCCTTGGCGACGAACTTCTCGTTGCCGAGCTTGCGCTCGCCGCGCTCGACCTCGGCCTTCAGTTCCTCGCGGCGCTTGTCGAGCCGCGCGGCCACCGCCTCAGCGTCGAGCTGGTCGGACGGCAAAATTCGCACTGGTCCCACCGATGCGATCCGGGAGTCGTCTCCGTACAAGATGTCTTGCGGGTCAAGCGACTGCTTGGGGACCTCGCCGGCCCCAAAATCGAAACGAGCGAGGCGGGCAACAAACGCCGGAGGGTCGCCCCCGTCAAAACGACCCGGCAGCGTCGCCCCCACCTCCACCCCGGCCAGGTCACGCCAGGCGCGCAGGCGCTGGGTCAGCCGGATCCCGCTCTCGACGTCTTCCTCGGCGGCGTCGTCGAAGAGCGACTCGTCCGCGGTCGGGAAGGCGTGGACGGCGAGGTGGCCCTGGCGGGCCGGGTGGAAGCTCCAGATCTCCTCGGTGACGAACGGCATCGTCGGGTGCAGCAGCGCCAGTACCCGTTCCAGCGCGTAGAGCAGCGTCGCCGAGACCTCGGCCTCGCCGTCGTAGAGGCGCGGCTTGACGATCTCCAGGTACCAGTCGCAGAGGTCGCGCCAGAAGAATGAGTAGGCCTCCTGGACGGCGTGAGCGAAGTCGTAGGTCTCCAGTTTCTCGGTCACCGAGGCGATCGTCCGCTCCAGCCGCGAGAGCAGCCAGCGATCCTCGACGCAGGTTGGCCGCGGCGCCGGAGATACATCGGCGGCGTTCAGCAGGATCAGCCGGCTCGCGTTCCAGAGCTTGTTGGCGAGGTCGCGGCCCTGCTGGACCTTGGCGTCGGAGAAGCGGACGTCCTGGGTCGAGGACATCGCCAGCAGGCCGAAGCGCAGGGCGTCGGCGCCGTGGACGTCGATTTCCTCCAGCGGGTCGATCCCGGTGCCGAGGCTCTTCGACATCCGCCGCCCGTCGCGAGCCTGGATCACCGAATGGACGTAGACGTCGCGGAAGGGGATCGCGCCCGGGAACTCGAGCCCGGTCATGATCATCCGCGCCACCCAGAGGAAGAGGATCTCCCGCGCAGTGGTCAGGAAGCTGGTCGGGTAGAAGGCCCGCAGCTCGGGGGTGTCGTCGGGCCAGCCGAGGGTGGCGAAGGGCCAGATCGCCGAGCTGAACCAGGTGTCGAGCACGTCCTCCTCCTGGCGCAGCTCGCCGTTGCAGCTCGGGCAGCGCTGCGGCTCGGCTTCGGCGACGATCGTCTCGCCGCAGGAGTCGCAGTACCAAACGGGGATCCGGTGCCCCCACCAGAGCTGGCGGGAGATACACCAGGGGCGGATCTCCCGCATCCAGTCGAGGTAGACGCGCTTCCACTGCGGCGGCGTGATCCGCACCTCGTCGCGTTCGACGACTTCGATCGCCGGCCGCGCCAGCTCGTCCATGCGGCAGAACCACTGCAGCGAGATCAGCGGCTCGATCCGCTCGCCAGAGCGGTGGCTGAAGGGGACCGAGTGGACGTAGGGCTCCTCGGCTCGCAGGCGACCCTCCTCGCGCAGCGCCTCGACCACCGCCTTCTGCGCCTCAGCGGCGCTCAGCCCGGCGAACTTCCCGGCCTCCTCGGTCATCCGCCCGTCGGGGCCGATCACGCCGATCTCCTCGAGCTTGTGCTTGCGGCCGATCTCGAAGTCGTTGGGGTCGTGGCCGGGGGTGATCTTCAGCGCCCCGGTCCCGAACTCGACATCGACGTGGTCGTCGGCGATCACCGGGATCCGGCGGCCGACCAGCGGCAGGACCACGTGCTGACCAACCAGGTCGCGGTAGCGCTCGTCGTCGGGGTTCACGGCGATGGCGGTGTCGGCGAGCATCGTCTCCGGCCGCACGGTGGCGACGGTCAGCACGCGGTCGGAATCCTCGACCGGGTAGTCGATCGAGTAGAGGGCGTCCTCGACCTCGCGGTTCTCGACCTCGAGATCGGAGATCGCCGAGTGCGAGCCGGGGTCCCAGTTGACCATGTAGTTGTCGCGGTAGATGTAGCCCTTGTCGAAAAGCTGCTTGAAGACCCGGTAGACCGCCTTCACGTAGCCGGCGTCGAGGGTGAAGCGCTCGCGCTCGTAGTCGCAGGAGGCGCCGAGCCGCTTGTACTGCTCGACGATCCGCGAGCCGTACTCGGCTTTCCACACCCAGACCCGCTCGACGAAGGCCTCCCGCCCAAGATCGTGCCGGGTCTTCCCTTCTTTCTTCAGGTCTTTCTCGACCACCGCCTGGGTGGCGATGCCGGCGTGGTCGGTGCCGAGGATCCAGAGCGCGTTCTTGCCCCGCATCCGGTTCATCCGCACCAGGGCGTCCTGCATCGAGCCGTTCAGCGCATGCCCCATATGGAGGGCCCCGGTGACGTTCGGGGGCGGGATCGCAACCGAGAAGCTCTCCTCCGGCGTCCCCTCCGCAGCGGGGTGGAAGTACCCGCCCTCGATCCACTCGCGGAAGATCCGCGCCTCTACCTCCGAGGAGTCATAGCGAGTCGTCTCCTCGAGCCTCTGCCGCTGCGCCGCGTCCACGCGGCGAGTCTAGATAGACGCTTCCGACTTTGTCCCCACTGGGGTGGGGCGAAAGTCGGAAGGGCTATGCGGTTTCTTCGCTGAGGCCCGGATCGGCGGGGCCGATGTCCTGCTGGACCGCCTCGGTGACGAGCGTCGGGCGGCGGCCCTCGCTGATCGTCTCCTTGGTGACGACGCACTTGGTGACGTCGCGACGCGAGGGCAGCTCGAACTGGACGTCGAGCAGCGTCTCCTCGAGGATCGAGCGCAGCCCGCGGGCGCCGGTCTCGCGCTCCAGCGCCTTGTCGGCGATCGCCTCGAGGCTGTCCTCGGAGAAGACCAGCTCGATGTCGTCGAACTCGAAGAAGCGCTGGAACTGGCGGGTCAGGGCGTGCTTGGGCTCGGTCAGGATCGTCGTCAGGTCGTCGCGGCTGAGCTGGTGGATCGCGGTGATCACCGGCAGGCGGCCGATGAACTCCGGGATCAGGCCGTACTCGACCAGGTCCTCGGGCAGCACCTGCTCGAACCATTCGCCGGCGTCCTTCTTCTGGCGCGAGGAGATTTCGGCGCCGAAGCCGATGCCGCGGTCTCCCACCCGCCGCTCGATCACCTGGTCGAGCCCGGCGAAGGAGCCGCCGCAGACGAAGAGGATGTTGGTGGTGTCGATCGTCAGGAACTCCTGGTGGGGATGCTTGCGCCCGCCCTGCGGCGGCACCGAGGCGGTGGTCCCCTCCAAGATCTTCAGCAGTGCCTGCTGGACGCCTTCGCCGGAGACGTCGCGGGTGATCGACGGGTTGTCGGCTTTGCGCGCGATCTTGTCGATCTCGTCGATGTAGATGATCCCGGTTTCGGCCTTTTTGACGTCGAAGTCGGCGGCCTGGATCAGCTTCAGAAGGATGTTCTCGACGTCCTCGCCGACGTAACCGGCCTCGGTCAGCGCGGTCGCATCGGCGATCGCGAAGGGGACGTTGAGAATGCGGGCCAGGGTCTGAGCGAGCAGCGTCTTCCCGCAGCCGGTCGGGCCCAGCATCATGATGTTCGACTTCTGCAGCTCGACGTCGGTCTCGTCGGACTGGGCGATCTGGACCCGCTTGTAATGGTTGTAGACGGCGACGGAGAGCGAGCGCTTGGCCTCCTCCTGGCCGACCACGTACTCCTGCAGGACGTCGTAGATCTCCTGCGGTTTCGGCAGGTTCTCCAGTTCGAAGGCGGGCGGCGCCGTCAGCTCCTCGTCGATGATCTCGTTGCAGAGGTCGATGCACTCGTCGCAGATGTAGACGCCGGGGCCGGCGATCAGCTTTTTCACCTGACGCTGCGACTTGCCGCAGAAGCTGCAGAGGAGCTGCTCGTTCGAGTCTGAAGGACGTGCCAGCGGGATCCCCTCCTAACGGGATGTTTCTCTTACCTCCGGCGGCGTCCCCAAGCTTAGACGGGGACTGGTGCCGGTCCGTGGGGGTCTTTACGGCATCGGCGCGAGCGTCCCTGCACATGAGCGCAGGCTTGCGTCTCGCTACCGTGGGCGAGTGGCCGCCGAGCTGCAGATCGCGCCGATCACCGACGGGGAGTTCGAGGAGCTGCTGCCGCTGATCGCCGCCTACCAGCGCTTCTACGAGGTCGACGACATCGACGAGGCCCGCAACCGCGCCTTCTTCCGCCATTTCCTTGCCCCAAGCGAGGACGGGCTCCTGATCGGCGCGCGCCGTGAGGGGCGACTGGTCGGTTATGCCTGCCTCTACTGGCACTTCAGCTCCCTGGAGGCGGTCGAGAGCGTGCTGATGAACGACCTCTACGTGGCCGAGGGGGCCCGTGGCGAGGGCGTCGGCCGCACCCTGATCGAGGCGACCGCCGAAGTCGCCCGCGAGCGCGGCGTCCCCTTCGTCGAGTGGTCGACCGCCCCCGACAACCACACCGCCCAGCGCCTCTACGACTCCACCGGCGCCGAGCGCTCGGAGTGGTTCAGCTACGAACTGCGGGTTGATGCCTGAGTTCGAGCTGGAGCCGGTCGGCCGGGACGATCCGGAGGTGAAGCGGCTCTACGCAGAGTTCGTGCGCGAGGCCGACGGGCCGCTGGTCTACGACCGGGAGGGGGCTGGGATCGATCTCGAGGAGGAGATCGCGAAGGGGCCGCCGCCGGACCTTGTGCCACCGAACGGGGTGCTGCTGCTGGCGCGGGCGGATGGCGAGCCGGCCGGCCTCGGTGGCGTCCGCTACCTGAACACGGAGATCGCCGAGGTGAAGAGCATGTACGTGGCGCCGGCCTTCCGCGGCACCGGCCTCGGCCGGCAGATCCTCGCCCGGCTCGACGAGGTTGCCCTCGAGCACGGTTGCCGGGCGGTCCGCCTCGACACCTCCGACTACCTCACCCCCGCCGTCGGCCTCTACCGCTCGGCCGGCTATCGCGAGGTCCCGGCCTACAACGACAACCCGAAAGCCGACCTCTGGTTCGAGCGTCAGCTGTAGCGGTCCCAGCGGCGCAGTTCGGATTCGGGGTCGACGGCTACCCCGTGGACGTGGATCTCGAAGTGGAGGTGGCAGCCGAGGCCGCGGGCGTTGCCGGTTTCGCCGACCGCGCCGACCCGCTCCCCCTCCCACACCCGCTCACCCTTATTGACCCGGGCCGGGCGCGGCATGTGGGCATAGAAGTAGCTGCGGGTCTCGCCTTCACCGTGGATCAGCAGGTAGTTGCCGTAGAGGACCGGGTCGTAGCCCTGCTGGAGGACCCGGCCGTTGCGCACGGCGACCAGCGGCGTGCCGCAGGCGGCGGTGATGTCGAAGCCTTCGTGGATGCGGCCGCCGCTGCGCGGCGCGTGGTAGGTGCCGACCGCCCCGCGCTCTCCATGCGGGCCCTGGACGGGGAAAACGTGGCCGTAATAGGAGACGCCACCGTCCCGAGTCGAAATGTTGGCCGAGGTAGGTGCGGCCGTGTAGGCGCCGACCGCAACGACAGAGAGAACCGACGCGAGAAGGCGCTTCAGTGGTGCTCGATCACGCGGTCGACGATGTTGTACTCCTTCGCCTCCTCCGCGCTCATGAAGTAGTCGCGTTCGGTGTCTTCCGTGACTTTGTCGAACGACTGACCGGTGTGTTGGGCGATGATCTCGTCCAGTCGGCGGCGGACTTCGATGATCTCTTTGGCGTGGATCTCGATGTCGGTCGCCTGGCCCTGGAAGCCGGCGGACACCTGGTGGATGAGGATCTTCGAGTTCGGCAGCGCCATCCGCTTGCCGGCAGCACCACCGCTCAGCAGCAATGCCCCCATGCTCATCGCAATCCCGACGCAGATCGTCTGCACGTCGGGTTTTATGAACTGCATCGTGTCGTAGATCGCGAGGCCGGCATAGACCGAGCCGCCCGGCGAGTTGATGTAGAGGCTGATGTCCTTGTCCGGGTCCTCGGACTCCAGATGCAGCATCTGGGCGACGATCAGGTTGGCGATGTCGTCGTTGACCGGGGTCCCGAGGAAGACGATCCGCTCGCCCAACAGGCGCGAGTAGATGTCGAAGGCACGCTCGCCGCGCGAGGTCTGCTCGACCACCATCGGGATCAACGGGCTCATCGCCCGCACTCTATAGAAGCCGTCAGGCGTGCTCAGTCGCTGCCGGGGGTCCAGAGACCGCCGGCTTTCGAGTCTTTCTCGCCCTCGGGGGCGAGCAGTTTCTCGCGGGCCTCGGCTTTCTCCTTGCGCGCGTCGGCTTCCTCTTTGGGGATCGGTTTTGCCGCCTCGGCGACGAGTTCGATCGCCTTGCGGGCGCGGAGGTCTTCGCGGACCATCGAGTCGCGGCCGCTCTTGCGCAGGCGCTCCAGCAGCTTCTCCGGCGAGGTGCGTTCGTGTTCGGCGCTGTGCTCGAGCGCCTCGACCATCTCCTCCTCGGAGACCTCGATCGCCTCGGCCTCGGCGATCGCGGTGACGACCGCCTCGCGCTTCAGCTCCTTTTCGGCGTCCTCTTTGGTCTCGGCGATCAGCTCCTCGCGCGTTTTGCCCTGCATCTGCAGGAACGTGTTGGGGTCCATGCCGCGGCCGGCGAGCTGCCGTTCCATCCGCTCCCAGCGTTCCTCGGCCCTGGCGGTCGCCAGCTCGTCGGGCACGTCGACGGTCGCCGCCTCGACGGCGGCGTCGATCGCGGCGAGGCGGAAGTCTTCCTCGGCGCGACTGCCGAGCGCGGCACCGACTTTCTCGCGGATATCGGAGCGCAGCTCTTCCAGCGTGTCGAACTCGGAGGCATCGGAGGCGAACTCGTCGTCGAGCTCGGGGAGGACTTTCTCCCGCACCTCCTTCACCCTCACTTTGAAGAGAGCGTCCTTACCGGCCAGCTGCTCGGCCTGGTAATCGGACGGGAAGGTGACGTTGACCTCGCGCTCCTCCCCCGCCTTCGAGCCGACGAGCTGCTCCTCGAAGCCCTCGATCAGCTGCCCGGAACCGAGCCCCAGCAGGTAGTCCTCGGCGGCGCCGCCCTGGAAGGCAGAGCCATCGGCGAAGCCCTCGAAGTCGATCAGCAGCGAGTCCCCCTCTTCGGCCTCGCGATCGACCTGTTCGAGCCGGGCGAAGCCCTCGCGGATCCGCTCGACCTCGGTGTCGACGATTTCATCGGGGACCTCCTGGTCCTCCTTGCCGACCTCGAGGCCTTTGTAATCGCCGAGCTTCGCCTCCGGCCGCACCCCGACCGAGAACTTGAACTCGAGCGGCTGCCCCTCGTCCTCCGGGGTCGAGAGCATCTCGATGTCGGGGTCGCCGATCGGGCTCACCCCCGCGTCGAATAGCGCCGCTTCGTACCACTCCGGCAGCGCCTCGCGAATCGCCTCCTGGAGGACGGCGCTGAAACCAATCCGCTGGATCACCAGCGAGGCCGGTGCCTTGCCGGCCCGGAAGCCGGGCATCCGCATCTCTTTAGCCAGCGTGTGGGCAGCGCGGGAAGTCGCTTTGTCGACGTCGGCGGCAGGTACCTCGACCTGCACCTCAGTCCGGGAATTCGGCAGCTCTTTAGCGGTGGTCTTCATCGGACGGGTGACCCTAGAGGATCGCTCAACGCCGCTGCGCGAGCATCGTCCGCAGGGCAACCGCGAAGTCGATCGCGAACGAGAGGCCGCGCCCAATCGGCCCGGTCACCAGCCAGGCCCGTACCCGGTCAAGCGGTGACATGGGGCTCCTTGCCGCTTGCCTTGCCGCCTTCGAGGATCTGCCGCTCCAGCCGGGCTCCCTGGCCGGCGGCGACCGCGCGCTGCGCCCGCGCCTCGTCAAGCTCGATCCCCCGCTCCAGCGCCAGGTCGAGCAGGCGCTGCTTCTCGATCCCCTCCCGCGACCACTCGAAGAAGAACCAGGCGAGCAGGCCGAGACCGAGGAAGGTCCCCTCGACCATCATCACCACGCCGGCGGTGCTCTGGTCTGCCTGCGGCGAGATCCCCCAGTAGCGCTCGCCGGCGGCGTAGACGGGATAGAGGACCGTGCCGCTCCACATCAGGACGTTGCCGAGGACCGCGCCGGCGAACCGCACCGCGATCACGTAACCGACCTTCCAGGGGCCGGTGAGCCAGGTCGGCTTCGGCAGCGGCCCGAAGATCGGCATCCACATCAGGCAGCCGAAGAAGATGAAGCAGGTGTGCTCGAAGGCGTGGAGGGGAGCGCCGGCGTAGGCGGCGTCATAGAGCGAGGGGATGTGCCAGATGTAGAAGTTGAGCGCCCAGAGCGGGAAGGCGACCAGCGGGTGGGCGAGGATCCGCAACCGGTCGAAGAAGCGGATCGCCAAGATCGGCTGCAGCAGCGGCCCGGTCAGGCCGAGGACGAGGAGGAGCGTGGCGAGGTCGCCGAGCAGCAGGTGCTCGACCATGTGAGCGATCACCAGCTCCTCACCGATGTGGGCGACCGGCGAGACCAGGGCGAGGACGATCGTCAGCAGGCCTGCCGCGAAGCAGATCTGGCGCCACAGCGGCACCGGCCGGCCGCGATCGGCCAGGGTCATCGAGCGCTTCGCGTACAGGGCAGCGGCGATCAACAGCGGCAGCAGCTCGAGGGGGGCAAGAGTGGCGCCCACGTGGCCCAGCAAGATGTTCATTGCGTTTTCAGCGTAGCCCGCTGCTAGCTTGACCTCGCCCGTGAGCTCTCCCGCAGATCAGTTTCCGCCCATCGGGAGCTACGGCTTCCTCTCCGATTGCCACACCGCGGCCCTGGTCTCCTTTAGCGGCAGCGTCGAGTGGCTCTGCTACCCACGCTTCGACTCCCCGAGCTCCTTCGCCGCCCTGCTCGACCGCGGCGCCGGCCACATGTCGCTGCGGCCGAAGGGCGTGATCGTCCCGATCAGCCGCCGCTACTCGCCCGGGACCCTGGTGATCGAGACGACCTGGGTAACCGACACCGGCTGGGCGGTGGTCAAGGACGCGCTGACGATCGCCGACTGGGTGCCGCCGCGCGGCGAGCGCGGGACCAAGCGCGGCCGGCCCGACACCGAACACGAGTCAGACCACTCGCTGCTGCGGACCATCACCTGCATCGACGGCACCGTCGAGATGGAGATGGAGTGCCTGCCCCGCTTCGACTACGGCCTCGAGGGAGCGAAGTGGAGCGGCGGCGAGCTCGGCGAAGCGACGGCAACCGCGCCCGACGGGACTGAGCTGCTGCTGACCAGCGACATGGACCTAGAGATCGCCGACGGTGCCGCCCTCGGCAAGGTCACCCTGCACGAAGACCAGCACGCCTTCTGCGGGCTGACCTGGAGTGATGGCGGCCTCGGCGGCCCGCGCAGCGCCCCCGAGGCGCTGGAGCGGATCGACTCGACCGAAGAGTTCTGGCGCGAATGGCTGCGCGACGGCAACTTCCCCGACCACCCTTGGCGGGTCCACCTGCAGCGCTCGGCGCTCGTCCTCAAGGGCCTCACCTACACCCCGACCGGGGCGATCGTCGCCGCCCCCACCACCTCGCTGCCGGAGACGCCGGGCGGCGAACGCAACTGGGACTACCGCTTCAGCTGGATCCGCGACTCGACCTTCAGCCTCTGGGCCCTGCACACGCTCGGCTTCGACCACGAGGCGCGCGACTTCATGCGCTTCATCGTCGATGTCTGCAAGGACAAGCCGGACCTTCAGATCATGTACGGGATCGGGCACGAGCGCGAGCTCGAGGAGAAGACGCTCGATCACCTCTCCGGGTACGGCGGCGCCCAGCCGGTGCGGATCGGCAACGGCGCCTTCGACCAGCGCCAAAACGACGTCTGGGGGTCGCTGCTGGACTCGGTCTACGTGCACGAGAAGGCGCTCCGCGGCAGCGGCAACCAGGCCGACCGCGAACTGATCCGCCATCAGGTGGAAGCGGCGATCGACGCCTGGCCCAACCCCGACCAGGGGATCTGGGAGTCGCGCGGCGAGCCCCAGCACTACGTTTCCTCGAAGCTGATGATCTGGGTCGCCGTCGACCGCGGCGCCCGCCTCGCCCGCTGGGTGCCCGAGGGCGCCGACGCCGAGCTGTGGCGCGAAAAGGCCGAGGAGTGGCAGGCCAAAGCCGACGAGATCAAAGCCGAGATCCTCGAGCGCGGGGTTCGGGACGGGGTCTTCCGCCAGCACTACGAGACCGATGCCCTCGACGCCTCGCTCCTGTTGATCCCGCTCTTCCGCTTCCTACGGCCCGATGACCCGCGGGTGCGAAACACCGTCAACGCGATCGCCGAGGGCCTCACCACCCACGGGCTAGTCTGCCGCTACAAGGTCGACGAGACCGACGACGGCCTCCAGGGCGAGGAGGGCACCTTCCTGATCTGCTCCTTCTGGCTGGTCTCGGCGCTTTCGGAGATCGGCGAGCAGAAGCGGGCGCGGGAGCTTTGCGAGCGCCTGCTCGAGGCGGCGGGTTGGCTCGATCTCTACGCCGAGGAGCTAGACGCCGAGTCCGGCCGCCACCTTGGCAACTTCCCCCAAGCTTTCACCCATCTGGCGCTGATCAACGCGGTCTCCCACGTGATCGCCGACGAGCGCCGAGCGGACGGCGGCTACACCGCTGTCTTCACGGAGATGGGCGGAATTCGTGAGGGTGCGTGACCCTCTCGTCACAAAGACGTTTCAGACACTAAATCGACAGACAAGACGTCTCCGCCAGATTCTATAGTGGGCTGCAATTGGCGGCGCGGCCGGGAAAAATCCGGCGACGCTTCTACTTGAGGATGAAAGGTGCCCGATGAAGATGAGCGAGGAATACAAGACGACCTGGGCAGAAGACGAAAGCGTCGAATCGGCGGTGCTGCAGCAGTTGTTGGACCTGCATCCGGCCCGGCTGACGCTGGAAGAGCTGGCGCGTGAGTGCGGTGCCCGTCGCAGCGACTTTGCCGCGCAGGACGCGGTCGAAAGGGCGGTCCGTGATCTCACCGCCGCCGGCCTCCTTCACCAGGGTGAGGAATTCGTCGCGCCGACGCGGGCGGCGCTGCGGTTCAACGAGCTGCTGGACCGATAATCAGGACGGCGATCGCGGCGACGGTCAGGGGAAGCCTCTGCGAAGACACCCCTGAAGCTGTCAAGCGCCCCGATCGCCGTCCCCAAATCCTAGCTGCCCTTCAGCCAGCTGGCCGTCGGAGCGACGCGCTCCTGCATGGTTCCCACCTGCATCGATCCCACCTTCCTTTCTCCCTTGGTCGTTGGCCCAGCCGCCCCGTTGCGGCTTGTGCTCTAAATCAATTGAGCAATGAATACTCTAATTCATTCCAGCAATCAAGGGTGCTCCAGGAAAACTCGTCAATAATCGGAAAAAGCGGGAGCGTTGTGAAATTCCTGATCGACAGCCTGTAAAGTCTTGCTATCGGCCATTGCCCCTGCACTCGGACCTAAAGGAACAAGGCCTTGCCGAAGACGAAGAACAAGAAAGACGGCGTCGAACAGATCGTCGCGAAAGCGTTCGCACACCCCCTGCGAGTGCAGATCCTGATCATTCTCAATGAGAAGATCGCCAGCCCGAACATGCTTGCCCAGCAGCTCGACGAGAGCCTCAACCTCGTCGCCTACCACGTGCGCGTGCTGGAGAAATACGACTGCATCGAGCTTGTTGACACCAAGCAGCGCCGCGGTGCCACCGAGCACTTCTACCGGGCCACCCGCCGCCAGCTACTGACCGATGACCAGTGGGCGCAGATGCCGGCCAGTCTTCGACCAGGAATGGCCACCGCCGTTCTCAAATCGATCTTTGAGGACATCGAGGCGGCCTCAAAAGCGGGCACCCTCGAGGATGTGGACGATCTTCACATCACCCGCCTGCCGATGGTCCTCGACAAGACGGGATGGGACGAGGTATCCACCCTGCTCAAAAGCACCTACGACCAGCTGATGGAGATCCAGTCCGCAGCTTCCGGCCGAGTGGCTGAAAGCAAAGATGATGGCCTGCTCGCCAAGGTGCACCTCCTGCACTTCAAGTCTCCCAGCGCCAACGAATTGAGCGACTCGGCTGACGAGGCCGAGACCACCGCTTCCTGAGCCAGCCGCGGCGCCGCTACCCAGTCAGCGGCGCCGGCGGCGCGCCAACTCGGGCGGCCTCTCCCGCCCGAGACATAGGCGAGACATAGATGTTTCAGTTGCTGCTCCTTCCGGGAATGGAGTGATGTCAAGACCATTCCCCGAGGAGGAGAGGAGCGGCGATGAGCAACGGGAACGCGGAGGCCGGGACGATCGAGACCCAGGTCCCGGCGCGCTTGGACCGCCTGCCCTGGTCCCGCTTCCACTGGATGGTGATCATCGGCCTCGGCACCGTCTGGATCCTCGACGGGCTCGAGGTGACGATCGTCGGCAGCATCGGCGACCGCCTGACCGAAAAGGGCAGCGGCATCGTCATGGACGCCAGCCAGATCGGCACCGCCGCCGCCTTCTATGTCGGCGGCGCCTGCCTAGGCGCCCTCTTCTTCGGCCAGCTGACCGATCGCCTCGGCCGTAAGAAGCTCTTCCTCGTCACCCTCGGCGTCTATATCATCGCCACGATCGCGACCGCCTTCTCGTGGACGGCCTGGTACTTCTACCTCTGCCGCTTCCTCACCGGCGCCGGCATCGGCGGCGAGTACGCAGCGATCAACTCGGCGATCGACGAGCTGATCCCAGCGCGGGTTCGCGGTCGCGTCGACCTGATCATCAACGGCAGTTACTGGGTCGGGGCCGCAGCCGGCGCCTTCGCCGCGGTCGCGCTGCTCGACACCAGCCTTTTCGCAATCGACGTCGGCTGGCGCCTCGCCTTCGCGATGGGCGCGATCCTCGGCGTCACGATCCTGATCGTCCGCCGCCACGTGCCGGAGAGCCCGCGCTGGCTCTTCATTCACGGGCGTGAGGAGGAGGCCGAGGAAATCGTCTCCAACATCGAGCAGGAAGTACGGGAGAGCACCGGGCAGGAGCTCTCCGAGCCGGATCGGACGCTGAAGGTCCACCAGCGCGAGCGGATCCCCTTCCGCGAGATCGCCGCCACCGCCTTCCGCAAATACCCGCGGCGGACGATCCTCGGCCTCTCGCTCTTCGTCGGCCAGGCCTTCCTCTACAACGCGGTCACCTTCGACCTCGGGACGCTGCTGGGCGAATTCTTCGAAGTCAGCTCGGGGACGATCCCGATCTACATCGCGATCTTCGCCGCCTCCAACTTCATGGGCCCGCTGCTGCTCGGCCGCTTCTTCGACACCCTCGGGCGCAAACCGATGGTCACCGGCACCTACGCGATCTCGGCGATCCTGACCGCGGCCCTCGGCGTCCTGCTGCTGGGCGAAGGACTGACGACCTGGTCGTTCATGGCCTTCATCATCGCGATCTTCTTCTTCGCCTCGGCCGGCGCCAGCTCCGCCTACCTGACCGTCAGCGAGATCTTCCCGATGGAGACCCGGGCGCTCTCGATCGCCTTCTTCTACGCGGTCGGCACCGCTGCCGGCGGCATCGTCGGGCCGCTGCTGTTCGGGCACCTGATCGCCAGCGGCAGCCAGGACCAGGTCGCGATCGGGTTCTTCATCGGCGCCGCGGTGATGACGGTCGGGGCGATGGCGGAGCTCTTCTTCGGCGTCCGGGCTGAGCAGAAACAGCTCGAGGAAATCGCCGAGCCGCTGACCGCCGAGGGCACGGAGAGCGATCGACCTGAGACCGCCGAGCCGGCCCCCCGTGCCGGCGGCGCTCGCCGCCAGCCCGGCCGCTGGCGGCCCGGCCCCGGCCCCCTATCTTCGGCCCGGGCGATGGGCGTCTCCGGGCCCCACCCGCCGGTGCCGCTCGACAGCGAGGTCTCGATGATCGAGAACGCCCTGCGCGAGAAAGGCAGCGCCAACCGCCGCGAGCTCGCTCGCCGCGTCGGCGGCCGCTACTGGGGCCCCGGGCGGTTCAACGAGGCTCTGCGCGAGGCAGTTTCGCGGGGCGGCGCAAAGCGGCTCCCGGGCGGCGAGTTCGCCTCCGCCGACGGCTCCGCGGGCGACCGCAGCCCAACCAGCGCCAGCTGACTCGGGATTGGGCCGTACTCCCTTGTCGCTATGGTTGCCGGGACGGTTCAGGCGCCGTCGCGCTGCACAGCTTCGGACTGACGCTCTCAGGGCAGCGACGTTGGATAATTAACGCCGCCCAATCAATCGATGCTGTGACCGAGCAGACCCCTAGAAGCGGAGATCAAGCCAGTCCGGGACCAGGCGAGGGCCTGGCCAGCGAGCGCATGCTGTGGGAGCGGTTCGTCAAAGATCGCGACCCGGCAATCCGCGAGGAGCTGGTGCGCCGCTACCTCCCCTTCGCCAAAAACCTGGCCCTGCGCTACCGCGGGGCCAGCGAGTCCTTCGACGACCTCCTGCAGGTGGCGAGCCTCGGCCTCGTCAACGCGATCGATCGCTTCGATCCCGATCGCGGCGCTCCCTTCACCGCCTTCGCCTCGCCGACGATCCTCGGCGAGCTGAAGCGCCACTTCCGCGACCGGGTCTGGACGGTGCGCGTCCCACGCGGGCTCCACGACCGCATGGCCGAAGTCGAGAAAGCGATCTCCGAGCTGACGGTCCAGCTACAGCGCTCGCCTTCGGTCCCCGAGATCGCCGAGCGGCTAGAGGTCGACCCAACCGACGTGCTCGAGGTCCTGGAGGCAAACCACAACCGCCGGCCGCTCTCGCTCGACCGGCCGGTCGGCGGCGAGGACTCCGAAGAATCGCCAGCAGCCGAGTGGGTCGGCGATGAAGACACCGGCTACGAACTGGTCGAGGACAAACTGGCGCTGGAGGGGGCCCTCCCCCACCTCGACGAGCGCGAGCGCCTCGTCCTGCAGCTGCGCTTCGTCGAGGATCTGACGCAGTCGCAGATCGCCGAGCGGATCGGCCACTCGCAGATGCACGTCTCCCGCATCCTCCGGCGCACGCTGGAGCGGATCCGGGCCGAGGTGGCCGAGCAGAGCGCCGCTGCGGGCGACGGCGAGGCCTAGCTGCCGGCCGGTTGGCCTGGGGCGCCTTCTCTAGCTGCTCGAGAGCGAGGAGATCCCGACGACGAGATACTCGCCTTCGTCACCGTCCTCGACCCGCAAATCATCGGTCAGCGCCTCCAGTGAGCCGCCTACCTCAGGCAGCTCGAAGCTCTCGCGGAGGCGCTCGGCGCCGCCGTGGGTCATCGGCCCGACCTTGAGCTCGATCCCTTGCGGGAGCTCCTCGATGCTGAGCGAGACATGGCCGTCGGTGAACCCCTGCGGGGCGCGAGCGGAGATCGCGTCGCTGAGCAGCATCGTGTCCGAGAGACGGTCGACGCTGATGTCCTGGCGGGCGGCCAGAGCCGAGAGGGCGCGGCTCAGCACCGGGCCGACGATCTCCGGCGGGCCGACCCTGATCCGGGTGGCGTCGTCGGCGGCGACGGCGAAGGTGGAGCCGTTGGTGGCGCCGTCCTCGCGCGCCGCCAAGGGCAGGTGCATGCGGATCTCGGTGCCTTTGTCGGCCCCGCCCTTGATCTCGAAGCTGCTGGAGAGCGCGGCGATCAGCGTCAGCCCGATCCGCAGGCTCGGGCGCTCGACGTCCGGGCGCGGGCGGATGCCGCTGCCGTGGTCGCGGATGACGACGGTGAGGCCGTCGCGGTCGCTTTCGGCCTCGACCTCGAGCGGGCCGGGCTCAGTCCCCGCGTAGGCGTGGACGACGACGTTCATCGAAGCCTCGGTGACGACCGTCTTCAGATCGGCAAGCGAGGCCTCGTCCATTCCCAGCCGTTCGGCCAGCCCTGCCAGCGCGTGCCGGACGACAGCCACGTTCTCGGCCCGTGCCGGGAGGGACATTTGAAGCCCCGAGCGATCATTGGTTGAGGTATTCAATATTCCGGCCTGCCCCCAGGAACCTCGAGGCTCGTTAATGAAGTCGCGAGCATATCCGGGTGTCTCGCATCAAGAGGTGCTTACCCCTGCCACGCAGGCGCAAAACGCGATGCGGGGGAGCCGACATCCTGCGGTAGGATCGAAGGCGGTGAATCCCGCCCCGTTCGAAGTGAAGGTAGGAGGCGTCGAGCATGGTGTCCGGACTATCTCGGTCCGCGGCGAGCTCGACCTGAGCACTGCGCCCGAGCTCGAGGGGCCGCTGGAGCAGACCCTCGACGGCGACGACGGCTCCGTCCTGATCGACCTTTCCAGCTGCGAGTTCATCGACTCCACCGGAATTGCCCTGATCGTCCGTGCCTGGCAGCGCCTCGACAGCGGCGATGACGGCCGTTCCCTGGTCATCTGCAGCGATAACGAGCAGGTCCGCCGCGTGCTCGAGATCACCGGCCTCGAGCTCTCGATCCCGGTCCACGGGACTCGCGACGAGGCCCTCGCCGCGATGGCCGGCTGAACCGGATCTCCCAGGCCGTATAGACCTGCATAGGAGCCGCCGCTGCGGGGTATCCGGACTTGAATGTCTCCTCAGCCTCGACGTCCCCGGCTCCCCCGGGAGCTGTTCGAGACGCGCAGCCACGCCTGGCACTCGCTCGGGCTTGGCGACGAGCTGGCGCCGCGGTTCTCCAAACGGCAGTTCGGCGGCCTGCTGCTGGCGCTGCTGCTGATCGCCGGCACCCTCTTCGTCTACTACAACCGCAAGAGCATCGCGCCCGGCTACGGGCAGTGGGTGCGGGCCGGGACGGTGGCGATCCTGATCATCGTCGGCACCGCGGCGACCCACTGGCTCGCCCGCGGCCTCTCCCCCCGCCTCTACCGCCGGCTCGACCCCGCAACCGCTGGCACCACCGGCTTCGTCATCCGCCTGCTGGCGACGACCGCGGTGGTGGTCCTGGCGCTGCGGATCGCCGGCGTCACCGCCAGCACCCTCGCCGTCGGCGGCGCCTTCACCGCCGTCCTCCTCGGCTTGGCCGCGCAGCAGGCGCTGGGCGGGATCTTCGCCGGCATCGTCCTGCAGAGCACCCGGCCCTTCCGGGTCGGCGAACGGGTGCGACTGGTCGGCGGCGCCCTGGCCGGCTCGATCGAGGGCACCGTTTCCTCCCTCGGCCTCTTCTACACGACCCTGAGCCAGGGAGCCGACCGGCTGATGGTCCCCAACAACGTCCTTCTCAGCCTCGTCGTCGTGCCGCTGCGCGAGCCCGACAAAGTCGACGTCCGGGTCCGCTTCCCGCTGCAGACGAGCCCAAAGCAGGTGGAGGACCGCCTCCTGCAGGCGATCACCGTCCCCACCCGCTACAAGCCCAGCGTCTCGCTGGAGGAACTCGACGCCGACGGCGTCGTCTTCCGCGTCAACGCCACCCCGCTGCGCCCCGAAGACGGCTCGAAGCTGGCCGAGGAGGTCCTGGAGGCGCTGCGCCGCGAGGAACCGGCCGAGTCGCGACCCTCTTAGCGGCGCTGCGGGTTCGGAGCTAGTTGAAGATCAGGATCGCGGTGTTGATGACGATCGCCAGCGGCGTGATCGTCAGGGCGAGGGTGCGGAAGAACTTCGCGAAGCCGCCGCGGTAGCGCACGCTCTCGAAGATGCCGAGGCCGACGACGTGGGCGAGGTTGATCAGGGCCACGCCGATCGCGATCAGGATCGCCACCGCTTCCCAGCCCTGCTCGTGGCCGGCGCCGGCGGCGATCGCTGCAGCAAGGATGGCGACGACGATCGTGCCGAAGAGACCGGCGACCATGCCGGCAAGGTCGGAGCGGGTCAAGCCGGGGATGTAGGCGCCGTCGGCGACTTCCTTGTCCGCGAGCGGGTTGACGGTGCCGCGCCCGGTCGTCTCGACGTCGACGACGTGGTCGGGCTGGTTCTCGGCCTGCTCGAGGACGACCAGCCGCAGCGGCGGCTCGATCGCTTCCTGGGCCCGCTCGTAGAGCCCGTTCTCGTACCACTCCGCCTGCCCCTCGGCGTGCTCGAAGATCAGGACTTCGTCGGCCGGGGCTTTCAGCAGCGCGTCCTGGGCCGCCTGCACCGGGTCGGGATCGCCGACCTCGCCGCTGACTTGGAGGTTGCCCCGCTGCAGCGCCCGAAGGTTGCGCTCCAGCCGTTGCTCGGCCTGTTTCCGCGGCCCGTCGATATCCCCCAGCGTGTGGTGCAGCGGGTTTGCCTCGACCGCCGGCACCACCACCCGCACCTCCACCCCGTCGCCATTCGAGTTCGCCTGCAGCTGCTCGAGCGGCTCGGGGCCGTGCAGCTCGTCGGTAACGATCGCAATTACTCGGTGGGGCATTGGAGCCTCCTACTCGTCTTGATGGATCTCCTGATCCGGTTCGCCGTAAGCGGTGTCGGTCGGCTCCTCCGGACGGCCCGCGTCGCGGCTGGGGAAGCGTTTTTCGTCGCCGTGCTCGGCGTTATCGATCAGCTCGGCCTCGGCAACCTCGAAGCCCTCGGCCTCGCCCTCGCCGGCCTCGACCAGCGGCCGTTCGGCGGGATCGTCAACCGGGTCGTCGGGCGTCGGCCCGCCGATCTCGGCGGCTTCTGCTGCGGCGGCGTCGGCCTCTTCCTCGGCGATCGGGTCGGGCTCTTCCTCGGGTCGGATCTCTTCAGCGCTCATGACGGGCGACGCTCTCCCCAGATCCCGGTCGGGGTGTCGTTCTCGTTGTGAGGCTGGCTGCCCGGCTGCTCCGGCGGCGCCAGTTTCTCGTCGGCGCGCGGTTTCGAGGCGGCGTAGGCAAGGAAGGCGACGAAGCCGATCACGAAGATGATCAGCGCGAAGATCGGCGACCAGGCGACCGCGATCAGGGCCAGCAGGATGATCAGGGCAATCGGTATCAGGTACATGCCCGGCGGTTACCCCTGCCGCCCAGGCACGAAACGCATCTTCTTCCGTTTTCCGCGGCCGCGCGAAGGGGTACTCGCAGAGATGCAAGCGAAAGCGACTGAAGGAGTGACGATGGGGACTCAAGAGACCGGAAACGTCACCGGCACCAAGGACAAGGACTACAACGTCATCTGGTTCGTCGAGCAGTGCCTCAGCAACGTGCTGCGACTCGAGACCTACATCGACGATGCCGAGCGCGACGGCGACTCCGACCTGGCGGACTTCTTCCGCCGTGCCCAGGAGACCAGCCGCAAGGGCGCCGAGCAGGGCAAGGACCTCCTGCGCTCGCGACTCTCTTCCTAGAGGCGGCGTCGCCTCGCCGAGCTTGTGGGGGTCATAGCCCCCATAAGCTCGGAGGCGCTAGCTCAGGCTCCAGCGCCGGCCGAGCTTGAGTCGGCCGTACGAGCAGCCATCCAGCCGGCCGCGGCCCCGAGCGCGCCGCCGACGCCGAGCAGCGTCGCCGTCCGCATCGGATCGCGCTTCAGCTTCGAAGCGGTGCCGTGGGCAGTGTGCTTCGCCGCCGACTTGGCGGCCTTGCGGGCGAAAGTGCTTTTAACTGACATGTCAAACCCTTACCCGGCGCCCCCACCCCCCTACACCAACTCGGGGACCGAGAGCCCCTCGCGCAGGGAAATCGCGTTGGGCGGCGCGAATTCCTCCCAGTCGTTGTTGAAGTAGGCAAAGACCTCGCGGCGCGAGCGCCAGGCGGCGATGCGGCGGCGCCAGTGCTCGATCTCGGACTTCGAGTAGTTGCCGTTGCGGCCGCGGGCGCCGTGGTGGAAGCGGACGTAGGCGAGCTCGCCGACCGGCTTCGCCTCCGGCAGCGGCCGGCGGCCGTCGTGCGGGATCACCAGCGAGGCGCCGTGATCCTCGAGCAGCCGCATCACCGCCGGCGCGAACCAGCTCGGGTGGCGGAACTCGATGCAGTGGCGGGCGGGCGGCATCAGCTCTAGGGCGGCGGTAAGGACGGCGTCGTCGCGGTGGAAGTTGCCGGGCAGTTGCCAGAGCACCGGGCCGAGCTTGCCGCTTTCGCGCAGCGGCTCCAGCGGCTCCCAGAAGCGCTGCAGCCCCTGCTCGATCCCGCGCAGCCTTTTCATGTGAGTCAGGTAGCGACTTCCCTTCACCGCGAAGAGGAAGCCCGGCGGCGTCCGCTCGACCCAGCCTTCGACCGCCTCGCGCTTGACCAGCCGGTAGAAGGTGTTGTTGACCTCGACGGTGTCGAAGATCTCGGCGTAGCGCTCGAGCCAGCGCGCCGCCGGCACGTCCCTGTAGATCCCGCGCCGCCAGGAGTCGTAGACCCAACCCGAGCACCCGATGCGGACATCTTTCATCGTCAGATGGGTACCCCGCATCCATGCCCCTGAACGCGATCCTCGACGTCGACGGCACCCTCGTCGACACCAACTACCACCACGCGCTGGCATGGCACCGGGCGCTGCACGCGCACGGTCACTCGGTGCAGATGTGGAAAGTCCACCGCCACATCGGCATGGGCGGCGACCAGATCCTCGACGCCCTGATCGGCGAGGAGGCGGCGGCGGCCGGCGGCGAGGCGATCCGCGAGGCGGAGGCCGAGGCCTACAAGGAGCTGATCGACGAAGTCGAGCCGATGGAGGGCGCGCGGGAGCTGATCGAGAAGCTGCGTGAAGACAGCAACACCGTGGTCCTCGCCAGCTCCGCCAAGGCGGATGAGGTGGACCACTACCTCGACTTGCTGGAAGCGCGCGACCTGGTCGACGACTGGACCACCTCGGCCGACGTCGAGGCGACTAAGCCCGAGCCGGATTTGGTCAACGCGGCGCTCGAGAAGGCTGGCAACGACAACGGCTCGGTGATGGTCGGCGATTCGGTTTGGGACGTCGAGGCGGCGAAGCGGGCGGGCATCCCGACCCTGGCCGTCCTAACCGGCGGCTTCTCCGAGGAAGAGTTGCGAGACGCCGGAGCCGCCCAAGTGGTCGAAGCGATCAACGACCTGCGGATCGACGCTCAAGCGCTCGACGAACTCGCCAAGTAACCCTGATCAACGCCGCACTTTCCGAAAAGGCATTGCCGAAAGCCAGAAAAATGGGGTGGCCGGCGCCACCCCGATCGAAGAGGTTTCCGGGGTGGCTGAGGAGAGGCAAGGGAGAGCCGATCGGGAACTGGTGCGCGCGCTGTCGCACCCAATCCGGCTGGAGATCCTCCAGGCGCTGCAGGATCGGATCGCCAGCCCGGCCGAAATCTCTCGCGAGATCGACAGGCGACCAAGCATCGTCTCCTACCACGCCAGCACGCTGCTCCGCTGCGGCTGCCTCGAGCTCGTCCACAGCCGCAGCCGACGGGGCGCGATCGAAAACTTCTTCGCCGTCACGCCCCGCTCTTCCAGCAGCGCTAACTAGCTAACTGGCGCCGCTGACCGCCTTCTGCAGTTCCTGCTTGTTCATCGACGAGCGGCCTTCGATGCCCTTCTTCTTGGCATCGTTGTAGAGCTGTTCGCGGGTTTTGCCGCCCGGGCCTTCGCCCGACTGTTTGCCGCCGCGGCTGCTAGCGGAGCGGCCTTTGGTCGAGCTGCGCGAGGAGGTTTTGGATTCGCCGGAGCGGGCCTTTTCCTTGTTGACGGCACGGGCGGCGATCTCCTCTGCCCGTTTCTCAGAGCGGCCGGATTCCTTCTCGCTCTTTTTGATGTGTTTGTACTGGCGGTCACGTTTGCTGCCTTTTTTGACGCCGCGTGGTGGCATCGCCATCGCCTCCTCTGTGAACTTGGCTAGCTGACGTTCGCGTTCTCGCGCTGACCCTCGTGGACGCCCTCGGCGAACTCCTCGACGATCTTGGCGTTGAAGGCTTCGAGGTCGTCCGGTTTGCGGCTGGTGACCAGGCCCTGGTCGACGTGGACTTCCTCGTCGACCCAGTTGGCGCCGGCGTTCCGCAGGTCGGTCTCGAGGCTCGGCCAGGAGGTCAGGGTCCGACCCTCGGCGACGCCGGCGTCGATCAGCGTCCACGGCCCGTGGCAGATCACGCCGACCGGCTTGCCGGCGGCGAAGAACCCACGCACGAACTCGAGCGCCTCCGGTTTCGTCCGCAGCTGATCGGGATTGGCGACACCGCCCGGCAGCACCAGGCCGTCGTATTCGCTTGCGTCGGCCTCGCCGACGGGTCGGTCGACGTCGAAGGTGTCGCCCTTGTCGAGATGGTTGAAGGCCTGGACCTCACCGGCTTCTGGGGCCAGCAACTCGGCTTCGGCGCCGGCCTCGCGCACCGCCTTCAGCGGCTCGGCGAGCTCTACCTGCTCGACCCCCTCGTTGGCGGTCAGAAATGCGATTTTCTTGCCCTGCAAGCGGTCGGACATGGTTGCCCCTTCCGTTGGTCTCGCTTCACGTTTCCTCCCTCTCCGCTACCCGAGGCGGGCGCGGGGGAAAACGGCAAGAAGAGGCCCGGGGCTAGCGCAGCGCGACCTGCGCGTCCGCCGTTTTGGCGGCGGTCCCGGCGATCTGGCCGCGCGCGTCCCGACGCTGCCAGCCGAGCTCGAAAGTCAGAGGAACCTGGACCTTCTCTTTTGCCAAGCACCTCGGGCAGGAGGTCCAAGACGATGCCGCCTGAGCTGAGTATCCGCTCCCACAGTTGTCACAGCGAAACATGACTCCCCGCTTTCTTCCCGTCCGTATAAACCCGTCGGGCGCTTGACTACCCTTGGGCCATACCGGGAAACCCTGGTTACCTCAGATCGGTGACCGGGGAAGGGGAGATCATCGAAAGGGTAGTTTTCTGAGCGGGATGAAAGAGCCACAGGAACTGGAGCTGTGGCGCTATCTGCAGAGCCAGCGTGAACTGGCGGCGCGCCTGATCGAAGGCGATTCGCTCGAGCAGGTGGCGCCCCGGTTCCTCGAAATCGTCGCCGACCTGCTGCGCTGGGAGGCCGGAGCGATGTGGGAAGTCACCGGCGAGGGCGAGCCGCTGCGGCTGGTGGCGGGATGGAGCACGCCCGAGCTCGACGCGCGGCCGCTCTGGCGGCGCAGCCGCGAGCTCAACTTCCACCGGGGCACCGGTTTGCCCGGCGACGCCTGGGACACGGGCCAGATCGCCCTCGCGCCCGACTATCGCGACTACCCGACCACCGCCCCGCGCTACGAGGTCTCGGCCCAACTCGGCCTGGAGGCGGCCCTGGCGATCCCGGTCCCGCTCGGCGATCCCAAAGACGTGCTTGCTGTCGCCGAGTTCCACACGCTCTCCTTCGAAGCGCAGTCGCAGGAGCTGCTGGCCTTGCTCGCCGGCTTCGCCGACCAGCTCGGCACCTTTATCGCCCGCCGCCGGGCGGAGGCGAAGAGCGCCGAGGCCGAGCGCTTCCGCCAACACCTGGCCGAGGTCGTCCGCGGCACCCAGGACGCCGTCCTCAGCAAGGACCTCGATGGGATCGTCACCAGCTGGAACCCGGCGGCGGCACGGCTCTACGGCTACACCGCCGAGGAGGCGATTGGCCGCCACGTCTCCTTCATCGTCCCCTCCGACCACAAGGACGAGGAGATGGTGATCCTCGACCGGGTGAAGCGGGGCGAACGCCTCGACACCTATGAGACCGAGCGGATCCGCGCCGACGGGGCCCGGATCTCGGTCTCCCTAACCGTCTCCCCGATCCGCAGCCCGATGCGCGGCCTGATCGGCGCCTCGGTCGTCGCCCGCGACATCACCGCGCAGGTACGGCGGCGGCGGGCGCAGGAGTTCCTCGTCGCCGCCAGTCGCCTGCTCGACAGCTCGCTCGACCCAGAAGAGACGGCGCGGACGATCGTCTCCACCGCCGTGCCCGAGCTGGCCGAGCTCTGCCTGATCGACTTCCGCCGCGCCGACGGCTGGTACGGCGACACCATCGTCGCCGCCGCCAACCCGGAGATGGCGGAGCGGCTCGAGCGGATCCGCCGCGACCAGCCGCTCGACCCGGCCGGCGAGCACCCGGTGGCGCAGGTTCTGCGCCTCAACCAGCCGATGATCTGGCGCGACCTGAAGGCGCCGGAGATGGTCGACAAGGTCTCCCAGAACGACGAGCACCTACGGCTGATGCGCGACGCCGGCTACAACTCGGCTGCGGTGGTGCCGCTGGTCGCCCGCGGCCGCACCGTCGGCGCCCTCTCCTTCCTCCACGCCCACGGCGACCTGCGTTACGACCCCGGCGACCTCGACTTCCTCTCCGAGCTCGGCGAGCGGGCGGCGCTGGCGCTCGACAACGCCCGCCTCTACCGCGAGCGCGACCGGGTTGCGAAGAGCCTGCAGCGGGGGCTGCGGCCACCGCGCCCGGCCGAGGTCGAGGGGCTCGACATCTCCGTCGTCTTTGAGGCGGCGGGGGAGGGGATCGAGATCGGCGGCGACCTCTACGACGTGCTGCCGAACGAGGATTGCTGCTGGGTTCTGGTCGGCGACGTCGCCGGCAAGGGCAGCACCGCGGCCAGCGTCTCGGTCGCTCTCCGCCACTCGGTGCGCGGGCTGACGCGGGAGATCGGCGACCCGGTGGAGGTGCTGCGGCGGGTCAACGAACTGCTGCTCGCCGGCGACAGCCTCAACGACTTCGCAACGGCGATGCTCGCCTGCCTGAAACGTGAGGAGGCCGGCTGGCACATCACGATCGCCTCGGCCGGGCATCCGCCAGCGGTGCTGACCGGCGACGACGGGCCGGAGCTGCTCGGCGGCGGCACCGTCCTCGGCGCCTGGCAAGAGGCCAACGTCGAGCAGCACGAACGTCTGCTCCAGCCGGGCTCGACGCTGGCGCTCTGCACCGACGGCTGGCTCGAGGCCGGGCCGGTCACGACCCACCAAGGGCCGGAGTCCTTTGGCGAGATGACGCAGGCGCTGGCCGGGCTGGAGCTGGGCGAGCTGACCGAGCGACTGCGGGCCGACGCCGTCACCCGCAGCTCGGGAACCCTGCGTGACGACCTCGTCGTCCTCGCCGTCCGCCCCCGGGCGACCCCGGGCGAAGCCGAGGCGCCGCGGGAGCTGACGGTCGGAGCTAGCTAGAGCGTTTCGCGGTTTTTTTCGTTTTCCGCGTTGCGGTTTTTTTCGGGCGCGCTTTTTTGGCGGCTGATTTTTTCGCCGGCGATTTTCTTGCGGTCGATTTCCTCGCAGAAGGTTTCCGCGTGGTGGCTTTGGTTGACGATTTCCGGTTCGTTTTTTTCGCTTTTCGACCCGAGGAGGAGGAGGAGGAGGCGCGGCGCTGGGCGGCGGGGATGTCGGACCGCACAACCGCGTTCGTCAGCTGTTTGACCTGACCGAGCAGGAAGGCGGCCATTTTTTCCTCCTCGCGGCGGATCCCTTTCGCGAGTTTGGCCGTCTCGGAGTCGCCGACTTTTTCGGCCAGGGTCTCGATCCCGAGGTAGGTGGCGATCTCCTCGTGCTCGTTCCAGTACTCGGTCTTGGCGTTCTTCAGCAGTTTCTCCGCCTCGCTGTCGCCGCGGATCGCGTGCAGCGGCCCCTTGGCCAGAGCCGCGACTTTGCCGACCGCGCCCTGCAGCGCCTGCCCGCCGCCGCCGAGTTTCTTGATCCGGCGCTCGACCTGTTTGGCGTGGCTTTTCGTCTCTTTGAGGTGTTGCTGCAGCCGTTTCTTGTACGGGCCTTTCTCGGCCATCGCGATGTGGGCCTGCAGGGCAGCCTCCAGTTCGCGCTCCTTGCCGTAAGCCTCGCTCAGGTACTGGACCAGCTTCGCGTCGCGCTCGTTCATGTCCGCCATCGCGGTTTGCGCCTCCTCCGTGGGGGGGTGTGGTTATCGGTGCTGAAGTGAGTTAGTGAAACTGGGTACCCAGCGCTCTTCGCGTGAAACTGGGCGCGGGCAGGGTAATGGCTGCGGGTGCGAATGCTTGCCCGCCTCATCGTCGCCCTTCGCTTTCTGATCGTCCCGGCCTGGATCGCCGGGGCGATTTGGGTGAGCCTCAGCCTGCCCTCGGTCTTCGGGGCCGAAGCAAACGACCTCGGCAGCCTGCTGCCCCGCAACTCGAAGGCGGTCGAAGTCGAAGAAAAGGGAATCGAAACCTTTGGCCTGCCGGTGCTGAGCCGGACCATGGTCGTCGCCCACCAGCCCGAAGACTTCACCCTCGACCAGGGGAAAGCGGCGGCCCGCTTCATCGCCGGCGTCGACGAAGTGCCCCAGCGTCGGGCCAAGCTGCGGGCGGTGCCGCTGCTCGACGCGCCGGGGCTGCTGGAATCGAAACGGCTCGCCTCGACCCTCGTCGTCTACCTCTACGTCGACCCTGCCCTGGGAGAAAACGAACAGACCGAGGCGGTCGACGGGTTCGCCGAAGAACTGCAGGAAGCGACGAGCGCGGAGACCGTACACGTCACCGGCGCCATCCCCGCCAGCCGAGCGGAAACGAACATCGCCAACAAGGATCTGCTTTGGGTGACGGCGGCGACGATCGCCCTTGTCGTCATCATCCTCGCGCTCTACTTCCGCTCGCTCGGGATCCCGTTGCTGGGCCTGGGGACGGTGGCGATCGCCTACCTGATCGCCGATCACGTGCTCGGCTGGGCAAGCGAGCGGTACGGGATCTCGATCCCGCGCGAGGTCGACCCGGTGATCATCGCCCTGCTCTTCGGGGTGCTGACCGACTACCTCGTCTTCTTCGCCTCCGACTACCGGCGCCACCTGCAGGAAGGCCTCAACTCTTGCGAAGCGGTGACCGAGGTGACGACGGAGCTGCTGCCGGTGATCCTGACCGCGGCGCTGATGATCGCCGGGGCGACGCTGACGCTGCTGCTCTCCGGGGTGCGCTTCCTCTCCGCCTTCGGGCCGGGGATGGCGGTCGCGGTGGTGGTCGGCGCCGCGGTGGCGCTGACCTTCATCCCGGCGATGCTGGCGATCTTCGGGCGGCTCCTGCTCTGGCCGAGCAGCCCTAACCCCGAGACCGCCGGGACGCACCCGAGGGAGGCGGGGCCGCGAGGGCGGGTGGTTGGCTTCGCGGCTCATCATCCGGCGATCGTCGCGATCTTCTGCCTGGCGGTCCTGGTGGCGGCGGCGAGCGGGCTGCGCAAGCTCGAGCTCGGCAACCCGATCATCAGCGGCCTCCCCCACTCGACCGACGTTCGCCAGGGCTACGAGGTGGCGAGCGAAAGCGTCGGGCCCGGGGTGGTCGGGCCGACGATGCTGATGCTCGAAGAGCCCGGGATCGGCGCCAAGGAGAAGCAGATGGCGGCGCTGCAGCTGGAGCTGGGCGAACAGGACGGAGTGGCGGAAGTGATCGGGCCGGTCCTCGAACCGCATGGCGAACACCCCTACGGGATCCTCGTCGCCGACAACGGCAACGCCGCCCGCTACGTCCTCGTCCTCAGCGCCGACCCCGACGGCTCCGCCGGGACGCGGATCCTCAGCGAACTCGAAGACGGGATGCCGGGCATGCTCGAAGAAGCGGGGCTCGGGTCGGCGACGGTCGGGATGACCGGCGACACCTCGATCGCCGCCGAATTAAACGGCGACACCTGGAGCGCCTTCGAGCGGGTGACGCCGGCGGCGCTGCTCGTCCTCCTCGTCCTGCTCTGGGTGCTGCTGCGCAGCCGCATCGCCCCGCTCTACCTGGTCGGGGTCAGCGTGCTGACGGTGGCGGCGGCGCTGGGGCTGACCGTCTACGTCTTCCAGGACCTGCTCGGCTATGGCGAGCTCGCCTTCTTCGTCCCGATCGCGACCGCGATCCTCCTGCTCGCGCTCGGGGCCGACTACAACGTCTTTCTGATCAGCCGGATCTGGAGCGAGGCCGAGCGGCAGGACCTGCGCCCGGCGATCCGCACCGCCGGCTCGCGGGCGGCGCGGGCGATCACCGTCGCCGGGATGATCCTCGCCCTCTCCTTCGCCGCCGTCGCCCTGATCCCGATCGCCGCCTTCCGCGAGCTCGCCTTCGCCCTCAGCGTCGGCCTCCTCCTCGACACCCTGCTCGCAAGGACGCTGCTGATCCCGGCGCTGGTCAGCCTCTTCGGCCGCGACTAGGGCAAGGGCAAGCTCGGTCGCTGCCTCTAGAGCCGACCGAGCAGCAGCAGGATCAGCAGGACGATCGCGATCACCCCGAGGATCCCTCCGGCAACCGCCACCTTCAGCAGCACCAGCACCAAGGCGATCACGATCAACGCCGCAATCAGCGCACCGACCATCAAATGCTCCTCTCGTTGGCTCCCGGCATCGAAGGAGCTTCTTCTACCCAGGGAGCCGAATGCCAATCTTTTCCGGCGGCGTGTCGATTTCGCTCCCGCCCGTTCGTCATTGAGGTAAAAGGGCGGAACCGCCGCCCCTATCGAAGGAGGAACCAGATGCGCTTCATGATGTTCATGTACCCCGAAATCGAGGAGAAGGACTGGGGCCCGAAGGTCGACAACGTCGAGGAAGTCGCGGCGATGGGCCGCTACAACGAGGAGCTGCGCAAGGCCGGGATGCTGCTTTCGCTGGATGGGTTGCAGCCGCCGAGCGAGGGCGGAGTCGTCTCGATCGCTGACGGGAAGGCGACGATCACCGACGGTCCCTTCGCCGAGGCGAAGGAGGTCGTCGGCGGCTACTGGCTGATCCAGGCGCGCTCGAAGGAGGAGGCGCTGGAGTGGGCGAGTCGCTGCCCGGCCGAGAACTGCAGGATCGAGGTGCGCCGGGTCTTCGAGATGGAGGACTTCCCGCAGGAGGTTCAGGACGCGGTCGAGGAGAACTTCGGCGGCTGAGGTGGCGGAAGCTGCGCGCGCGATTGAGGCGGTTTGGCGGATCGAGTCCGCCCGCCTCGTCGCGGGCCTGGCGCGGATGGTCCAGGACGTCGGTCTGGCCGAGGACCTGGCGCAGGACGCCCTGGTGGCGGCGCTGGAGAAGTGGCCGGCCGACGGCGTCCCCGACAACCCCGGCGCCTGGCTGATGGCAACGGCAAGGAACCGGGCGATTGACCGGATGCGGCGGGAGTCGAACTTCCGGAGCAAGCAGGAGGAGATCGCGCGGGAGACCGGGGCGCTGTTCGCGATGGAGCGCTCCGACTTCGAGGCGGCGGCCGACGAGGAGATCGGCGACGACCTGCTGGCGCTGATCTTCACCTGCTGCCACCCCCTGCTTTCACGCGAGGCGCGGGTGGCGCTGACCCTGCGGCTGCTCGGCGGATTGACCACGCCGGAGATCGCGCGGGCCTTCCTCGCCTCCGAGGCGACGATCGCGCAGCGGCTGGTGCGGGCGAAGAAGACCCTGCGCGAGGCTCGGGTGCCGTTCGAGGCGCCGCGGGGGGCGGAGCTGGACGAGCGGCTGCCCTCGGTGCTGGAAGTCGTCTACCTCGTCTTCAACGAGGGCTACGCGGCAAGCGCCGGCGAGGACTGGGTGCGCCGCGACCTCTGCGAGGAAGCCCTGCGGCTCGGGCGGATCCTCGCCGAGCTGGCGCCGCGGGAGCCGGAGGTGCACGGCCTGGCGGCGCTGCTGGAGATACAGGCCTCGCGAGTGGGGGCGCGGCATGGGCCGAGCGGCGAGCCGGTCCTTCTGCTCGACCAGGACCGCGGCCGCTGGGACCCGCTGCTGATCGTCCGCGGGCGGCGCGCCCTGCAGCGGGCCGAAGAGCTGCCGGGCCCGCTCGGCCCCTACGGCCTCCAGGCCGCGATCGCCGCCTGCCATGCGCGGGCGATCCGCCCGGAGGAAACCGACTGGGTCCGCATCGCCGCCCTCTACGACGCCCTCGCCCAGATCCAGCCCTCCCCCATCGTCGACCTCAACCGCGCCGTCGCCCTCGGCATGGCCTTCGGCCCCGAGGCCGGCCTCGCCCTCCTCGACGAGATCGAGGACGAGAAAGCGCTGGCCAACAACCACCTCCTCCCCAGCGTCCGCGGCGACCTCCTGGAGAAAGCGGGTCGGAAAGACGAGGCCGCGGCTGAGTTCAAGCGGGCCGCCGAGGTGACCCAAAACGCACAGGAGCGCGCCCTCCTCCTGCGCCGCGCCCGAACTGCATCAACTTCTACACCCAGCAGAGGTAAAAGTTGAAGCAGTTCGCAGATCAGACGCCCGCGGCGAGCTGGGCGATCCCGTCGCCCTCGAGGCGGTGGATGATCCAGTCGTCGAGGCGCTTGGCGCCGAGGCCCTCGTAGAAGTTGAGGGCGGGTTCGTTCCAGTCGAGGGCTACCCACTCGAGGCGGACGTGGCCGCGGTGTTGGGCGAGCTGGGCCAGGTGCTCCATGACGGCCCTGCCGATGCCGCCGCGGCGGTGCTCGGGGCGGACGTAGACGTCCTCGAGCCAGATCCCGGAGCGGCACTCGAAGCTGGAGAAGGTGGTGAAGAAGATCGCGTAGCCGATCGCTTCGCCGTCGGCGGTCTCGATCAGGAGCGCCTCGGCGGCCTTCTCCTCGAACAGGGTGCGGCGCAGGATCTCGGCATCGCCGGCGACTTTGCCGGCGAGTTTCTCGTACTCGGCCAGCTCGAGGATCAGGTCGAAGACCAGCGGCACGTCCGCTTCGGTGGCGGCGCGGATCTGGACGTCGTTGGCGTCGGCCATCTCGTCGCAGCCTAAGCGCTTTCGCCGCTCAGCCGAGGCCGTCGAGCCGCGGCAGCACCTTGTTCTCGTAGGTGTCGATCGCGGCGATCGGGTCGGCGCCGGAGTTGTTCATCAGGGCGACGATCGTCGCGCCCATCTCTTCGACCTCGCGGATCCGTTCGATGTGGGCCTCGGGGTCGGAGGAGATGATCAGCGACTCCTTCAATTCCTCGTCGGAGACCCGGCTCTCGCCCTCCTCGTACATCGCCTTCGGGTCGTGCCAGTTCTCTTTGTAGAACTCGTCGGGCTGCGAGCCCTTCCAGACCCGGCAACCCTCGAGCGCCGCGTCGTCGTCGGCAGCCCAGGAGAAGGCGGCCTGGAGGACGATCTGGCCCGGCTCGCGGCCGGCGTCCTCGGCGGCGCCTTTGTAGGCGTCGAGGATCTCCGGCACCGTTTCGGGGTCGGCAAGGGTCCAGATCCCGTCGCCCTGGCGGGCGGCCACTCCCGCAGCTCTGGGGCCGAAGGCGGAGACGTAGATCGGCGGCCGCCCCTCCTTTGGCCGGCTGTGGAGGTAGGCCTGCTTGGTCGGGAAGTGCTTGCCGGCGTCGGTCAGCCGCTGCCCGTCCCAGAGCGCCCGGATCATCTCCAGCGCCTCCTCCATGCGCTCGATCTGCTTGCCGACCGGCGGCCACTCGCCGCTGATCGGAAACTCGTTCAGCGCCTCGCCCGAGCCGACCCCGAGGTACGGGCGTCCCGGGAACATCAGCTCGAAGGTCGCCCAGGCCTGGGCGATCAGGGCCGGGTGGTAGCGCGGCCCAGGCGGCGTTACCGCGGTCCCGAACAGCACCTGCCCGGTCGCCTGCGCGGCGGCCCCGAGCCAGGGCCAGGCGCTGCCGGCCTCGCCGTTCTCCCACCAGGGCTGCAGGTGGTCGCTGCAGCCGATGCCGTCGAAGCCGGCGTCCTCGGCGGCGACCGCTTGCCGCAGCAGCTGGTCGGGCGGGAACTGCTCGTGGGCGCAGAGGTGGAAGTAGCGGACGTGCATGGCCCTCGGCCGGGAGGCGCCTAGGCCTTGCCTTCGAATTCGTACTCGCGCAGGAAGCCCTCGAAGAGGCGGCGGTGCCCCTGCTCGTCGCGGAGGATCGCGATCACCATGTCCTGGGTGACCGGGTCGACGCCCTCGGTCTCCTCGACGATCCGCGTGTAGTGCTCGATCGCGCCGGTCTCGGCTTTGATCACGCCGCGGATCACGGCGACGACGTCGGTCTGGTGCTCGGGCGGCTGCAGGAAGGACTGTTCGGCCCGGAACTCCTGCGAGCCGGGGACGACCCCGTAGAGCTCCTTGATCCGGTTGGCGAACTCCCTCGCGTGGCCGAGCTCCTCTTCGATGTCGGTGGCCAGAGACTCGCGGATCTCCTGGGCGCGGACGCCGTCGAGGTTGGTGGAGGCGGCGAGGTAGCTCATCACCGTCTCGATCTCCATCCAGTACGCCTTGGTCAGCAGCGCGACGATCTCTTCGCGGGTGCCGGAGCTGTCGCCGCTGAAGATGCCCCTGTCGAGGCTTCCGGTCTCCATCTAGGTTCTTCTCCTTCTCGTCGCTACAGGTCGTGGTCAGCGTTGGTCGTCTATCCCCGCGGCTACCCCGGGGATGAGGGAGAGAAACGCTGGCAACTCCTTCGCGTCACGCCTAGCTAGGCTGCCGCGCCATGGACACGATCGAGCAGCTCCTCGAGAACAATCGGAACTTCGCCGCCGGCCTGGCCGAGCGGCACCTCGACGTCGAACCGCAGCGGCATCTCGCGGTCGTCACCTGCATGGACTCGCGGCTCGACGTCTTCGCCGCGCTCGGGCTCGGCCCGGGCGAGGCGCACGTGCTGCGCAACGCCGGCGGGGTGATCACCGACGACGTGATCCGCTCGCTGGCCCTCTCGCAGCGGCGGCTGGGTACGCGCGAGGTGATGCTGATCCACCACGACGACTGCGGCCTGCAGAAGATCACCGACGACGGCTTCCGGATGGAGCTGCAGGAGACGACCGGGGTCGCTCCCGCGTTCGCGATCGAGTCGTTCAAAGACCCCGAGCAGGACGTGCGCCAGTCGATCCGCCGCGTCCGCTCCTCCCCCTTTCTCCCGCACCGCGACGTCGTTCGCGGCTTCGTCTACGACGTCGACACCCACCAGCTGCGCGAGGTCGAGGTCGCAGAGGAGGAGCAGGCCTAGACTGGCCCGATGCCGACGGTCGCCCCCTACGGCTCCTGGTCCTCGCCGCTCGACGCTGCGAGCGTGGCCAGCTCGGGGCGGCGGCTGGCGGCGGCGGCGATCGCCGCCGACGGGGCGGTCTGGTGGGCCGAGGGGCGGCCCGAGGAAGGTGGCCGGGTCGTCCTGATGCGGCGGCCGGCGGGGGGCGAGCCGGAGACGGTGACCCCGGCGGGCGTGAATGTGCGGACGCGCGTCCACGAGTACGGCGGCGGCGCTTGGCACCTGGCGGCTCCCGACCTCGTCCTCTTCGTCAACTTCTCCGACCAGCGCCTCTACCGGCACCGGCCGGGTGAGGGCCCGGTGGCGATCTCACCCGAGCCCGAGACGCCCGGCGCTCTGCGCTACGCCGACATGCGGCTGACCCCGGACGGGGGCACGATCGTCTGCGTGCGCGAACGCGACGCCGAGCCCGAACCGGTGAACGAGATCGTCTCGCTGCCGCTCGACGGCTCGGCGGAGCCGCAAGTGCTGGCGGGCGGGCGCGACTTCTACGCCTCGCCACGGCTAAGCGCCGACGGTGCCTGGCTCGCCTGGATCTGCTGGGACCACCCGAACATGCCCTGGGACGGGACCGAGCTCTGGGTGGCGCCGCTCGCCGACAGCGGCGAGGAGCGGCTGATCGCCGGCGGCCGCGAGGAGTCCATCTTCCAGCCCGAGTGGGGGCCCGACGGCCGCCTCCACTTCGCTTCTGACCGCGACGGCTGGTGGAACCTCTACCGCGCTCGCGAGCCTGGGACGGGAGAGGTCAGCGGCGAGCTGGGTGCGGTGGTGCAGCTGACGGAGGAGGAAGCCGACTTCGCCCATCCGCAGTGGTTGTTCGGCGGCGCCACCTACGCCTTCCTGGAGGACGGGGCAATCGTCTGCGTGCGCTGCCGGCGCGGAGAAGAACAGCTCTTCCTACTCGAGCCGGAGGGCTGGGAACCGACCGACCTCGGGCTGCCGTTCACCTCGTTCGGCTATCCGATGCTCTCGACCCGGGGGCGGCGGGTCGCCTTCGCGGCCGCGAGCCCGGAGCGGGAGACGGCGGTTGTGATCTACGACGCGGAAGGCGGCGAGGTCGAGGTCGTTCGCGAGTCGAGCGAGGCGCCGATCGATCCCGCCTACGTCTCGAAGCCGCGGGCGATCGAGTTCCCGACCGGCGACGGCGACGTCGCCTACGGCTTCTACTACCCGCCGACCAACCCCGAGTTCGAGGCGCCGGAGGGGGAACTGCCGCCGCTGATCGTCGAGAGCCACGGCGGCCCCACCTCCCACGCCACCCCCGCCCTCGACGCGGAGTTCCTCTACTGGACCAGCCGCGGGATCGGCGTCGTCGACGTCAACTACCGCGGCTCGACCGGCTACGGGCGCGAGTACCGCAACAAGCTGCGCGGCACCTGGGGCGTCGTCGACACCGAAGACTGCGTCAACGCGGCGCTGCATCTGGCGGCCGGGGGCGAGGCCGACCGCGGGCGGCTGGCGATCCGCGGCGGGTCGGCGGGCGGCTACGCGGTCCTCTGCGCGCTCACCTTCCACGACGCCTTCGCCACCGGCGCCAGCTACTACGGGGTCGCCGACGCGGTGACGATGACCGGCGACACCCACAAGTTCGAGTCCCGCTATCTCGACCTGCTGATCGGCCCCTATCCCGAGGAGGAAGAGCGCTACCGCGAACGCTCACCGATCAACCACGTCGACCGGCTGCAGGTGCCGGTGATCCTCTTCCAGGGCCGGGAGGACAAGATCGTCCCGCCCGACCAAGCAGAGACGATGGCGGCGGCGCTGGGGCGCAACGGCATCCCCTACGCCTACATCGCCTTCGAGGGCGAGCAGCACGGGTTCCGCAAGGCGGAGACGAACATCCGCTGCTACGAAGCCGAGCTCTACTTCTACGGCCGGATCATGGGCTTCGAGCCGGCGGGCGAACCCGAGCCCGTGGAGATCGTCGGGCTGTAAGTGGTGAGTTAACCGCCCTATAGGACGGTTAACTCACCACGCAGTTCGTAACCCCGCCTTCGGTGGTGCCTTTTTCCGGGAAGGCGTGGGCGAGCGCTTGGGCGATCAGCTGGGCGCGGGCGGCGTAGCCGGGCGAGGTGAAGTGGATGCCGTCTTCGATGAACCACTCGTCTTTGACGTCGGAGGCCCAGTCGTAGATCCGCATGTTGGGGTAAGTCGCGCAGGCGCGCTCCAGTTCTTCATCCCATTCGACCATCCCGCCCTTCGAGTAGGGGTCGCCGGGCGGGACGAGCGAGCGGACGTTGACCCAGAGCACCGGTTCGTCGCCGATGATCGCCATCATTTTTTCGATCCGTTCGCGCAGGCCGACGGTGGAGCCGGCGGCGACGTCGGCCGCCTCGTTCGTCCCCAGGGCCAGCACCCAGCAGCCTTCGAACCCTTCCGCCTTCCAGGCGGCGGCGACTTCCTGGGCGTTCGGCTCGCCTTCGAAGCGCTCTTCGATCGAGCGAGCGCCCTGCACCTCCATGTGGGTTTCTTTCACCCCGACTTCGGCGTAGCGGTTGGGGATCCGCTCCAGTTCGTTCGGCAGGTATTCGGGGTTGTCGAGGCCCTCGGAGGTCGAGTCGCCGATGTGCACGACGGCCATGCAGGAAGAGCGAGTCGAGTCTTCGGCCTGTGCCTTGGTCAGCGGCGGCGGCTTTGAGGTGCCGGCGGCGCGGGCTTCTTCGACCCGGACGTCGTTACCTTCGGCTGAGCTCGAGTTGAGTCCGGCCATCCCGGCGGCGGCAACGAGGAGGACGAGGCCGAGACCGACGATCGCGACCCGCATCGGCGGCGCGAAGGTCTCCCATTTCCAGCCGACCTTGCGGCGGCGGGCGAAGAAGCGGCCGATCGCGCCGTGGCGGATCGGCTCCTCGACGAAGCGCCAGGAGAGGCCGGCGATCGCGAAGATCGCCGCCGCTTGCAGGGCTTTGCCGAGCAGACCCTCGGGGGGGCGACTGCCCGGGCCGGTGAGGACGATGATCGGCGTCTGCCAGAGGTAGATCCCGTAGGAGCGGACGCCGACCCAGCGCAGCGGCTTGGCGCCGACGATCTTGCCGAGGCGGCAGGCCGGGTGGGTGAGCGGCATCAGCACCATCACCGTCGCCAGCGAGAGGACGATGAAGCCGCCCTGGTAGAGGAAGCGGTCGAACTCGCCGAACTGCCAGATCATCAGGGCGATGATCAGGAGGCCGAGGACGCCGAGGCCGTCGAGGGTGTTGCGCGCCTGCGGGGCGATGCGGCGGTTGAGGCGGCGGCTCGGCCAGACCATCGCCAGGGCGCAGCCGAAGAGGAGGCCGGCGGCGCGGGTGTCGGTCCCGTAATAGATGCGGGAGGGGTCGAGGCTCGGCTTGTAGAGGATCGCCATCTCGATTACCGAGATCAGGGCGACGACGATGGTCAGGACGGCGAGGCGCGGGCGGACGCCGGAGGGCAGCGGGCGCTCGTGGACGAGTTTGACCCCGAGCAGCAACAGGAACGGCCAGAAGATGTAGAACTGCTCCTCGACCGAGAGCGACCAGAGGTGATTGAGCGGGCCTTCGGGGGCGAAGCGGGCGAAGTAGGAGACGTTGGCGAAGATCTGCTCCCAGTTGTTGACGTAGAAGACGGCGGAGACGACCGCCTTGCGGAACTGGTCGGGCTGGGCGGGGCCGAAGATCGTCACCCAGGCGAGGACGATCGCCAGCATCAGGAAGAGGGCGGGGAGAAGGCGGCGGGCGCGGGCGGCCCAGAAGCGGAGGAAATCGATCTTGCCGCGCTGATTCAGCTGCGAGAGCAGGATGTCGGTGATCAGGTAGCCGGAGAGGGTGAAGAAGATCCCGACCCCGAGCAGGCCCCCGGGCGCCCAGTCAAAGCCGAGGTGGAAGACGATGACGGCGAGGACGGCGATCGCACGCAACCCGTCCAGCCCAGGCATGTAGCGCAGGTTGCGCTTCACGGGTTCCGGCATTGGCGGCTCGGATGCTACGGATTCGGGTAGTCGGCAAGACCGAATCGGCCGGGCCGCACCCACCTCCATTTCGGCAGGTAGAGGTGGGTACGGCCCGGTGGATCGCTGTTTTTTCTTCTTTTTATTTCTCGACCCGGAGCAACACCCGAAGGTCTGAGGCGATCGCCTCCGGTTCATCTCGCAATTGGTTCCAAGTGAGGCGAGTCACCGAGTAGCCGACCACCCGTAAGCGTCGGTCGCGCTCGCGGTCATCCCGGAAGGCCGAGCGGGTGCCGTGGCCTTCCCAGCCGTCGAGCTCGACGATCTGGTCGGTGCCGGGCCAGTGGCAATCGACCTGGTAGCGCTTGTGGCCGAGGAGGATCCAGTCATTGAAGCGCGGCATTGGTAGGCCGTGGCGGCGGATGAAGGGGGCAAAGCGTTCCTCGAGGCGGGAGCGCTTGCGGCCGGAGGGCTCTTCGGTGACGCGCGCGAGCGCGAGGCGCACCCTCTTCACACCGCGGCGGCCGGGATAGCGGTCAACGAGGTCCGGCAGGGAGAGTCGGTCCCAGAGGTTCCGATGTTCGGACTCCCGCAACATCGCGGCAATGGTGTCCACGTCCTCCGTCGCCGCGAGGTCGAAGATCGTCCGCGGCACCGAGGTCACCGGTATCCCCTCCTCCACCGTCACCTCGTCAGCCGGCAGAGCTTTGTGGTGCCGCTTGATCCCGTCCCAACTCCTGCTCTTGTGCGGCGTAGTCACGTCGATGACCGACCGGGAGTTAGGTCGGACCATCCAGAGGGCCGCGGCCGACCAGTGGCTGAGGACGGCCCCGGGTCCGGTAGCGAGTACCGCCGCCATCCACCGGCCTTCCCGAGAGAGAACTCGATGGCCCACCGCGTAGACGCCCCCGTGCAGCCGGTGGAACCGAGCGACGCGCATCCGTCCATCGATCTCTTCCTCACTCCACCCGGCCTCAAGCAACTGCCACCGCCCCACCGCCCCGTGTTGTGCGTTCCCGAGCCTCGCAATCGCCCGATCGTCTCCGCGAGACCGCAGAAACCCGTCTTGAAGAAGGGTTTTTACGGTTTCGCGGGGCATCTACCCCGTCTAAGGGTTCGGGCGGGTTGGGTTCTCCCCCCGGTTTCGGCCCTTTGGCCGCTTGGGTAGGTGGCGCTTATGGCGTCGGCTGCGGAATTTCTGCCGGAGAAGGTCACCTTGGAGGCCCTTGAGGAGGCGGCTTCGGGGTGTCGGGGGTGTCCGCTTTTCAAGGACGCTACGCAGACGGTGTTCGGGGCGGGGCGGGCTGCGGCTCGGTTGATGTTGGTCGGGGAGCAGCCGGGCGATAAGGAGGACAGGGAGGGCCAGCCGTTTGTCGGGCCGGCCGGGCGGCTACTCGACAAGGCGCTGGATGAGGCGGGGATCGATCGCTCGGAGGCTTACGTCACCAACGCGGTCAAGCACTTCAAGTGGCGGCCGCGGGGGAACCGGCGGCTGCACCAGACGCCGCGCGCCGGGGAAATCGAGGCCTGCAAGCCGTGGCTGGAGGCCGAGGTGCAGGCGGTGGAGCCGGAGGCGTTGCTGGCGATGGGCGCCACCGCAGCACGCTCGCTGTTCGGGACGAAAGTGAAAGTGACGAAAGATCGCGGGAAGCCGCTGGAGTCGCCGCTCGCCCCGGTGGCTGCGGTGACGATCCATCCCTCCGCGCTTCTGCGGTTGCGCGACCACGACGAGCGCGAAGCAGAGTTCAAGGCCTTCGTCGCCGACCTCGAAGGTGTCGCCGTAGCCCTGAAGGAGGCAGCGAGATGAAGCGCGGATCTACCGCGAGACCGCAAAAACCCTTCTTGAGGACGGGTTTTTGCGGTCTCGCGGGAGGGGGCGGCTGGTGAGTACGGCTGCGCCGGCTCCTCGACGCGCCCGGTTGAGGCGCGCGGACTGCGCGGGGCCGGGGATCAAGCGGGTGCGGCGGGGGCGGGGGTTCTCGTTCAGCGACTGCGACGGGACCTCGGTCGAGGACGAGGAGACGCTGGAGAGGATTCGGCAGCTGGCGATCCCGCCAGCCTGGAAGGAAGTCTGGATCTGCCCCGACCCGTTCGGGCACATCCAGGCCACCGGCTATGACGAAGCCGGGCGCAAGCAGTACCTCTACCACGAGCGCTGGCAGCAACGACAGGCGGAACGGAAGTTCGAGCTGATCCGCGAATTCGCCCTCAAGCTGCCGAAGCTACGGCGTGCGGTGACCGCCGACCTGCGCCGCGAGGGGATTCCGCGCGAGCGCGCCCTCGCCTGTGCCGTCCGCCTCCTCGACCTCGGCTTCTTCCGCGTCGGCAGCGAGGTCTACGCCGAGGAAAACGAGAGCTTCGGCCTCGCCACCGTGCGCCGCGAACACGTCACGATCGGCAAGAGCGAGGTCGTCTTCGACTTCCCGGCCAAGAGCGGCCAACGCCGCATCCAGTCGATCCGCGACCCTGCCGCCCGCCGCGCTCTCGAGGCGATGTACCGGCGCCGCAGCGGCCCCGCCGACCTCCTCGCCTATCGCGAGGGCAAGGAATGGCGCGACGTCCGCTCCGACGAAATCAACGAGTACATCCACGAGCACATCGGCGATCAGTTCACCGCCAAGAACTTCCGCACCTGGCACGGGACGGTACTGGCAGCAGTCGAGCTGGCCGGCGAGGAGAAACCCCGCTCCCAGGCAGCCGCCAAACGAGCGATCAAACGCGCGGTCGACCATGTCTCCGACGCCCTCGGCAACACCCCAGCCGTCTGCCGAGCCTCCTACATCGACCCCCGAGCCCTCGACCGCTACCGAGACGGGGTGACGATCAAGCCACCCTCCTCCACCAACGGCAAGCTCACCGCCAAAGCCCGCCGCCAGATCGAGAAGGAAGTAATCCAACTCACCTCCTAGCTAGGGGCATCCCACCTTCTTCTTCCCGTTTCGCGTTGCCCGCCGACGGGGAGCTGAAGGGTCCACACAGCTAGGGAAGGCACCAGTGATGAACCACCAGCAACCGCGCCCAGCGGCAACGGTTGGCGAGAAGGAGGACCGATGAAGGCAGCTGTCTGGCACGGCCCCCGCGACATCCGCGTCGACGAGGTCGAGGACCCGAAGATCGAGGAAGGCACCGATGCGATCATCCGCATCACCTCCTCGGCGATCTGCGGCTCCGACCTCCACCTCTACGAGGTCCTCTCCCCGTTCATGGAAGAGGGCGACATCCTCGGCCACGAGCCGATGGGGATCGTCGAGGAAGTCGGCCCGGAGGTGACCCACATCGCCGCCGGCGACCGGGTCGTGATCCCGTTCAACATCAGCTGCGGCCACTGCTGGATGTGCGATCAGCAGCTCTTCGCCCAGTGCGAGACGACCCAGAACCGCGAGGAAGAAAAAGGCGCCTCGCTGCTGGGCTACACGAAGCTCTACGGCCAGGTGCCGGGCGGGCAGGCGGAGTACCTGCGAGTGCCGCAGGCCCACTTCGGGCCGATCAAGGTGCCCGAGGGCCCGCCCGACGACCGCTTCCTCTACATGTCCGACGTGCTGCCCACCTCCTGGCAGGCGGTCGACTACGCGGCGATCCCGGAGGGCGGCTCGGTCGCCGTCTTCGGGCTCGGGCCGATCGGCCAGATGACGTCCCGGATCGCCGCCCACAAAGGCGCCCGCGTGATCGCCGTCGACCTAGTCCCCGAGCGGCTCGAGCTCGCCCAGAAGCACGGGATCGAGACGCTCAACCTGGAGGAGCACGACGACATCTCCGAGACGATCCGCGAGATGACCGAGGGCCGCGGCACCGACGGGGCGATCGACGCGGTCGGGATGGAGGCGCACGGCGCCCCGGTCGGCGAGTTCGCCCAGAAAGCCGCTGGCCTGCTCCCCGACGCGGTCGCCGAAAAGCTGATCGAAAAAGCCGCGATCGACCGGATGTCGGCGCTCTACCAGTGCTTCGACACCGTCCGCCGCGGCGGCACCGTCTCGATCAGCGGCGTCTACGGCGGCGTCGTCGACCCGATCCCGATGCTGCAGCTCTTCGACAAGGGCGTGCAGCTGCGGATGGGTCAGGCACACGTGAAGAAATGGATCGACGAGATCATGCCGCTGGTCAGCGACGAGGCCGACCCGCTGGGGACCGAAGACCTCGCCTCCCACAAGATCGGCATCGACGACGTCCCCGACGCTTACGAGAAGTTCCAGAAGAAGGAAGACGGCGCGATCAAGTTCGTGATCCAGCCGAACGGGGCGTAGCGATGCGGGTCGTCGTCACCGGAGCGAGCGGCAACGTCGGTACCAGCGTCCTCGAGGCGCTCGGTGCCGAGCCGCAGGTGAAGGAGATCGTCGGCATCGCCCGCCGGGTGCCGGAGGTGGAGATGCCGAAGGTCGAGTGGGTCGGGGCCGACGTCGTCTCCGACGAGCTCGAGCCGATCTTCGACGGCGCCGACGCGGTCGTCCACCTCGCCTGGGCGATCCAGCCGAGCCGCGACGAAAGCGTCACCGAGCGGATCAACGTCGAGGGCAGCCGGCGCGTCTTCGAGGCGACCGCGGCGGCGAAGGTGCCGGCGCTGGTCCACGCCTCCTCGGTCGGCGCCTACTCCCCCGGCCCGAAGCAGCGGCAGGTCGACGAGTCCTGGCCCGTCGACGGGATCAAGACCTCCTTTTACTCGCGCCACAAGGCGGCCTGCGAAGACCTCCTCGACGACCTCGAAGGGCGCGCCTCGGGCCTGCGGATCGTCCGCATGCGCCCCGGCCTGATCTTCAAATCGGAGGCCGCAAGCGAGATCCGCCGCCTCTTCGCCGGCCCCTTCGTCCCCGGCTTCCTCGTCCGCAAGCAGCTGATCCCGGTGATCCCGCGGGTGCCGCGGCTGCGCTTCCAGGCGGTCCACTCGCGCGACGTCGGCGAGGCCTACCGCCAGGCGGTCGTCCGCGAGGTGTCCGGGGCCTTCAACATCGCCGCCGAGCCGGAGATCGGGGTCGACGAGCTCTGCGAGCTCTTCGGCGCCCGCAGCTTCCCGCTGCCGGCGGGGGCGCTGCGCGGGGCGGCGCAGGTGAGCTGGAAGTTGCGGCTGCAGCCGACCTCACCCGGCTGGATCGACCTTGCGCTCGGGGTGCCGATGATGGACACGGGCCGCGCTCGCGCCGAGCTCGGCTGGGAGCCGAGCGTCTCCTCGCTCGATGCCCTCGAAGACGTCCTGCAGGGCATGCGCCACGCCGACGGCGGCCCAACGCCGCCGCTGGAGCCGACCGCCGGCGGGCCGATGCGCTCGGGCGAGGTCGCCACGGGTCTCGGCCAGACGCAGGGCGTCAAGCCGAGCCGGTAGCGGCACGGACTGGTCGCTCCACGGGGTTGGCGAGCGGTTAACCGCGCCCTTAGACCGAGCGTCTAGAAGTACCCCTAAGAAATCCCTAATTTCGAGGATGGTTCTTCGTTTTTACGTCGAAGCCAGGGGTACGGAGCGTTCATGGCGGCACCAAACACGAAAACTGTTCCAAAACGGGGCGAGGTCTGGTTGAGCTGCCCGCCTTACTTGATGATGGCCCGGATCGTCGAGGTCGATACCGAGGCTGAGCCGCCGGTGGTCTCCTACGAGCTGCACGACGACGACGGCTCGCTGCTGCAGGCCGTCGAGCACGCGACACTCGACCGCGGTTGGTGGCGCACGTTCCAACGGCTCGAGCCGCGCTTCGGCTAGTCCCCCTCACCGCCGAAGGCGGGCGCCGGCTCAGGCTCGGCAGAAGTAGACGGCGACCGAGTGCTCGTCTTCGTCGAGGTCGGGTTGGAGCTCGCCCTCCCTCTCGCCGAAGACGCGCTCGACGCGCAGGCCCGCGGCCGCGATCGCCGCGCGGGTCTCGGCCTCGGAGAAGTGGCGCATCGAATGGTCATGGGCGAGCTCCGGCTTCCCTTCCTCTTCTAGGCGGCCGCCGCCGACCATGCCCGGTCTCACCTGATCGAGAGCGAGGTTCCCGGTCCAGGTAAAGCGCTTTCCCTCCCGCTCGACCTCGAACCGCTCGGAGAAGAACATGCGCGTGGTCTTGAGCGTCATCGCGTCGAAGAGCACCAGGCCGCCGGGCGCGAGGTTCCGGCGCATCCCCGCCAACGTCGCCTCAAGTTCCTCCGGGGAGAGCAGGTAGGCGAAGGGCGTGTTGACCGCCCAGATCAGGTCGAACTCCCCCAGCCCCGGCAACTCGCGCATGTCCGCCACCACCAGCTCCGCCCGGTCGCCGATCTTGGCCCGGGCGGCCTCGATCATCGCCGCCGAGATGTCGCAGCCGGTGACCTGCCAGCCGCGATCGAGCAGGGAGATGAAGCTGAAGCCGGTGCCGCAGGCGACATCGAGTATCCGCTTGCCCTCCAAGCCTTCTTCTTCGGCCTTGGCGAGCAGGGTCGCCGTCCAGGTCTCGTACTTGTAGCCAAAGCCCAGCGTGAAGGCGTCATAGGAGGGCGCCAGGACTTCGTAGGCCTCCTTGGTCGCGTCCCCTCCCTGCCAGGCTGCGGTCACGCTGGAGAACCTATTCCACCCGCTCGGCTCCCGGCGACTCCGTATAAATGCGCCAGGCACGCACGCCAAGGCTTCCGGAGCCGGAGAGCGGCACCATGGCCCCGGCCGCCCAGGGATAGGCCCCGATCGAAAGGCCGGCGACGATGACGGCCAGCGATCCCATGGCGACCAGGCTGAGGAGACAGAGGACAGCCACGAGAACTGCCCTGCGAAAGCCGAACTCCTTCACCACCTCTTCGGCCCGACCCGTTTCCACCCGCGCGCGCCTGAGGGCCTCGAGCGCCTGCTCGAGTTGAACGTCCTCGACGGTTTCGAGAGAGGCCCGCCGCCGGTTGATTTTCATCCCTGCGTCGCTGAGAACCAGGCGACCGTAGGTTTCCACCAAGGCCTTGTCAAGAATCTTGAGCGGTTCGTTAGCTCAGAATCGACAGACCGAGAGTGCAGGCGAAAGCGGGGGCGGTGGCCGATGAAAGCCGCCCTCTCCTGCGTGCGCTACATCGCCTTCCGGAACTGCAGCAAAGGCACGACGACCTCGACGCTGATCATTTTCAACTCGCTCACCTCCTCAAGCTGTTTGCCCATAGAGATGAACTCAACTTAATCCAAATAATCAAGCTCGATCAAGTTAACGAAAGCAGATCTGCCCTAATGCCTCTCCTCGGCGGCGCGCTATAGGTGGAGAACACGACGGTTCCCGGGAGCAACCGTCTTTGTTCTTGAACACAAGCGGGAAAGGAACGAGATGTGGCTGAAAAGAAGCGCGGCGATAGCGCTCTGGAGCAGAAGTGGCCAAAGGTCAAGCCCCACCGCTTACGCATCCGGATCGTCGCCGCCTGCCACCTACGCGAAGTCACCCCGAAGGAAGTCGCCGCCGAAGAACGGCTGCCAGCGTCGACCGTTCGGCATTACTTCAACGGGCTAGAGCGAGAAGGCTGGATTCATGTCTGCCGAAGAGAGCCCGTCAGCAACGGCATTCGGTACTGGTACACGGCGGACCGGCCCAAGATCATCGGCGACAGGGAGTTCGAAGATATGAGTGAGCAGGAGCGGTACGAAACCAGCGAGGGTGTCCTGATGCATTACCTGGACATCTGCAAGCTGGCGTTGGAAACGGGCACTCTGGACGCTCGCGCGGACAGCCACCTCAGCCACACCCTGGTGTACCTGGATCGAGATACCTGGAAAGACGTCCAGGAGGACTTGGGCCTCTGCCTGGAGCGGACGCTGGAGAAGACGGCGGAAGCGGAGGTCCGCTTGCGTGAAAGCGGCGAGGAGCCGATCCCTACAGTGATCCACCTAGGCGGCTTCGAAGTCCCCCGCTCGGTCATGGAAGGCATCAAGGTGCCTCAGGGCTAACCAGCCCACTTGCCCCCATCGGCCAAGCGCCAGGAGGCCGGATTGGATGGTCTCGATCCGGCCTCCCAGGCGTGGGGGTGCGTTCATCCCGGGACTATCCCGGGGCCTCCAGGGGGTAGGAGAAGAGCATGCTGAGCTGCCGAGTCTTCGGTCATCGCTACCGCTTCGGCAATGAAGGGGCGACGATGCGCTGGGCCTGCGAGCGCGGCTGCGGCGCGGGTGGCGAGAAGGAGTACCCGACCGCCGCCGAAGCCCGCCGCTACGCCAACGCCTTCGACTACGACGAGCGAGATTCGACCGGCAAGCGAGCCCCGCTCTTCGGCCTGCTCCCGCTGCGCCTCTGGCGGAAGATGGCCGACCGGATGAAGGGCGAGGAAGAGAGGCGGTAGGTCTCTCTACTCGGACTCGCCGAGCGCTGCCAGAGCCTCCTCGGCGCTGGCGAAGACAAGGCCGTTGGCGGTAAGCCCGGTCATCGAGAGCACCCGCAGGACCTGGTCGGTTGGTCCGTAGACGACCAGCCGGTTGCCGTCCTCCTGCATGCGGTTGTGGGCACGCAGGATCACCGCGATCCCGGAGGAGTCGATGAAGGCGCAGCGTTCGAGCCCGACCAGCACCCGCTCGCACTGCTCGCAGGCCCGGGTCAGGGCCTCATCGAGCCGGCCGGCGACGGCCAGGTCCAGCTCGCCTTCGATCTGGATATCGCGGGCGCCATCGTCGAGATCGCGCTCGTTGACCTTGAAGGGCTGCATCATCGGGCGTAGTTGTTCCTACTGCGGATCGATTGCATGGTCAGGAGCTGCGTCCCGCCGGCATCGCCGCGATCCTAGCGTTGGGGGCAAGGTGACGCAACGATCCAGGAAATTACCGATGCCGGAGGCGATCGTGGCCGCGATCGTCGAGCTGGCCGACGACGGCTACTGCCGCCGTGGCGCGCTGTCGCAACGGTTCCCGCGGATTGGCGAGCGCGATCTGCGGCGGGCCGTGCGGCGGGCGGTCTCGCAGGGGTTGGTGCTGGAGCGGCGCGGGCCCGACGGCGCCTGGCACGTCGCCGTCAGCAGCGAGGGTTGGAACCTGCACCGCAGCGGGTAACGGGAGTCGATGAGCGAGACGCCCGACAACGGCAGCCTCCTGGAAGAGCTTCCGAACCCCGTCGAGGGCTACGCCGACCCCGAGCAGCGCCCGCCCCTCCTCTCCTACCTCACCTTCATGAGCATCTTCGGCACGCTGCTGGCGGCGGCGCTGGGGCTCGCCAGGCGACAGGGCCGCGAGCTGCCCGAGAGCGTGTCCGCCGGCCAGCTACTGCTGCTCGGCACCGCCTCCCACAAGCTCAGCCGGATCATCTCCAAGGACAAGGTGACGAGCCCGCTGCGGGCGCCGTTCACCGAATTCGAAGGCAGGGGCGGGCCGGCCGAGTTCGAGGAGCGCTCGCGCGGGACCGGGGTGCGCAAGGCGATCGGCGAGCTCTTGATCTGCCCCTTCTGCCTCGGGCTCTGGGTGATCGCCGGCTTCTCGGTCGGCCTCCTCTTCGCCCCGCGGGTGACCCGCTTCATCGCCTCGCTGTTCGCGGCACTGACGATCTCCGACTTCCTCCAGATCGCCTACAAAGCAGCTGAGGACAAGGGTCTCGGCTAGGACGCTGGCGAGCCGCCGTCGCTTTCCGGCATTTTGCGGAACAACTCCTGAGTTTTAATTTCCGACTGGGAGGGGTACCGTCCCCCAGGCATGCAGGAGAACAGGCTCGCCTGGATCTTCGGATCGTCCCGCAGCGGCAGCACCTGGCTGCTGAAGATGCTCTCCGACCTGGAAGGAGTCGTCCCGGTCGACGACCCCCACCTCGGCCATCACCTCGGCGTCTGGCGCCCGATCCCGCTCGCCTGGGCCGCCTGCGACGAGCCGCCCGAGCTCTCCACCCTGCTCGACGTCAAGGCCGAGGAGTCGGGCTACTTCTTCGCCGAGCGGCACCGCGAGGCCTGGTGGGAGCCGCTGCGGCAGCTGATCACAGCGCGCTTCGAGGCCGAAGCCGGCGAGGTCGGCGTCAAGGACCCGGCGCGGGCGGCGGCCTTCGTGGTCAAGGAGCCCGGCTCGCACGTGGCCCCGTTCCTGGCCGAGCTCTTTCCCGACTCGAAGGTGATCTTCCTCCTGCGCGACGGCCGCGACGTCGTCGACTCCTGGCTCGACGCCTACAGCGACGGCTCCTGGGCGATCCCCGGCGGCGCCTTCCCGGTCAACGAGGAGGGCCGGATCCCGCTGATCAAGTGGCTCTCGGAAGTCTGGGCCTATCGCAGCCGCGCGGTCAAGCAGGCCTATGACTCGCGGGCGGAGGGCGACCGGATCCAGATCCGCTACGAGGAGCTGCGCAGCGAGACCGAGGCCTGCGTGGAGCGGATCTGCACGATGATCGGGATCGACGCGGCGCGGGTCCCGCAGGTGGTCGAAGCGCACCGCTTCGAGAAGCTGCCGCAGGCGAAGCGCGGGCGGCAGAGCTTCACCCGGCAGGCGCGGCCCGGCGGCTGGCGGGACAACCTCAACGCCGCCGAGCAGCGGGCGATGCACGAGGCGATGGGCGCCGCTCTGGTCGAGTTCGGCTACGAGGTCGACGAGCCGCTCGCGGCGGCGGGCTGAGCGCAGCGCCCCGGCCGAGCACAGCCTCAGGGGCTCGAGCGCAGCCAGTCGATCCAGCCGGCCTCGAGGACGAGCCGGGCGATCTCGGCGTAGCCGGCGGCGCCGGGATGGGCGCCGTCGCCGGCGGCGATCGACTGCCGCCAGGTCTCGTTGCCCCGCAGCTCGTCGACCAGGGGGACGAACGGCACCCGGTGGCGGGCGCAGAGCATCCGGTAGGCATAGGAGAGCTCGGCGATGCGGTCGTTCAGCCCTTCGTCGTCGATTGGCGCCGGGCCGACCACGAAGCGCCGCAGCCCGAGGGCCTGCGCTCCGAGCAGAACCTCTTCCAGCGACAGCAGCGACTGCTCCTCGGTGAGCCGGCGACTCTCGTCTTCTAGCGAGACGTCGTTGACGCCGAAGGCGAGGACGACGCGCGGGTCGCCCTCGGCCCGCGGCAGCCGCGGCCGCGCCTCGGCGCGCCAGCGGCCGGCGACGTCGGCCGAGGTCTCGCCGCCAACGCCGAGGTTGTAGGAGGTGGTCGGGATGCCGGCCTCCATCGCGGCTGCGAAAACGCGCCCGGTCCAGCCGAGCCCCTCCTCGTCGCCCACCCCTACGGTGTGCGAGTCGCCGAAGAACATGAGATAACGCTCCACGATCTTGCTCATCAACGTTTCCCCGTCCCCACCATGATTGCCGTCGTCTCTGATACCCACATGCCGAAGGGCAAACGCCGGTTGCCCGAGGAATGCGTCGCGCAGATCGAGGCGGCGGAGGCGGTTATCCACGCCGGCGACTTCTCCGAGGCCTCGGTGCTCTACGAGCTGGAAGCGCTCTGCCCGGTCGTCTTTGGCGTCTTCGGCAACGTCGACGAGCCGTGGCTGCGCGAGCGGCTGCCGGAGACGCTGGCGGTCGAGGTCGGTGGGCGGACGGTCGCCGTCGTCCACGACGCCGGGCCGAAGGGCGGGCGCCTGGGACGGCTGCGGGCGCGCTTCCCGGAGGCCGAGGCGGTGATCTTCGGCCACAGCCACCTCCCCCTGCACGAAGAGGAAGGCAGCTTTCAGATCTTCAATCCCGGCAGCCCGACCGAGCGCCGCCGCGCCCCGAGAGCCTCGATGGGCCTCCTCCACGCCGAGCCGGGCGGCCTGCGCTTCGAGCACGTCTGGTTGGGGTAAGTGGACCGCAACGCCCACCCCGAACAGGAGGAATCGATGGCTGAGTTGACGACTTTGGAGGAGAAGCTGGCGGAGGTTCTGGGGCTCGCGGAAGCCGCTTCGAAAGCGACCGAAAAAGTCGAGGGCTTGGTCGACGACGACGGGATCGCCGGGAAACTGCAGACGATGCGCGAGGAGGCCGAGGAGACCGCGCGGCGGGCGACCGAGGTCGCAGAGCAGCGCGACGGGAAGAAGACGGCGATCCTCGACAAGGCGCGGGAGACCAAAGGTGAGGCGACCGAGATGATGGACACCTACCTCGGCGACGAGGGCGACGGCCTCGACGGCTTCGAGTTCATGACGATGGCCGAGGCGGGCGAGGTCGGCCACTGGAAGGTGCTGCAGAAACTGAACGAGCGGGCCGGCGAGCAGCCGGTCTCGGAGCTGGTCGAGTGGGCGCTGCCGATCCAGGAACGGCACTTCAGCGAGACGAAGGAGTGCGCGCTGCAGCTGGCCGGCGAGAAAGACCCCTACGAGGAGGCTTAGCCGGCGATGGCCTCGAACGCAGACGCAGACCGCTTCCTGGCCATCTACCTCAACGACCACCTGGCGGGGGCCACGCTCGGCGTCGAGCTGGCCCGCCGCCTGCGGTCCTCGAATCAGGGCGATGCCGAGTTCGGCGAGCCGCTGGCGCAGCTCTGCGCGGAGATCGAAGAGGACCAGCGCACGCTCACACGCCTGATGGAGCACCTCGAGGTCGGCCGCGACCCGGTGAAACCGGTCCTCGCCAAGGTCGCCGAGAAGCTCGGCCGCTTGAAGCTGAACGGCCGCATCCGCGGTTACTCCCCCCTCAGCCGCGTCCTCGAGCTCGAGTTCCTCTCGGGGATGGTGGGCGGCAAGATGCAGCTCTGGAACGCCCTCGAGCAGTCCTTCGGCGAGTCCCTGGATGGCTTCGACTTCCACGACCTCGCCGCAAGAGCGGACACCCAAGGCCAGCGCCTAGAAGACCTCCACCTAGCCGCAGCCCAACGCACCTTCCCCGCCGCCACCAGCAGCACGCAGGGCATCCCGTAGCCCACGGCGCCCCCTGAGACCGGGACGCCACCGGTACCACCCCCGCGAACTGCATCAAATTTTCCACGATGCCGAGAGAGAATTTGATGCAGTTCGGGTGAGGTGGCGTTCGTGGCCGGCATGGCTCGAACGCTGGCGGGTTAGGGCGCGCGGGTGGCGCGCGGGATGTGTCTTTTCGTGCGCTTCTGGCGCGTGGAAGTGTTACTTCGCCTGGCCTTGGCCCACCGTGAGCTCGGGCCATCTTGCGTTTCGCGCTTCTTCAGGCGCCTGGCAGCGGCTACGCCGCGGACATCGAGACCGACCATTGGTCGGCTACTTGCTGGGCGGCGTTGCGCTCGTCGGTGAGGATCTCGTCGGCTAGGGACACCGTCTCCTGGTCTCCGGCGCGCTCGGCCACTCGCTTCAGCAGCTCGTAGGCGGCGATCTCCAGGTTCTTCACCGCGTAGGAGAAGCCGGCCAGCTTTGCCGGGGTATCGGGTTGGGCGGCGAAGAAGGCTCCCCAGTTCAGCGCCCCTAGCTTCAGCATCGCGTCCTTGATCGCCGAGGGGCTGGCGCCGCGGTCGTCGAGGCGGCGCTCGACTTTCTCCAGGTGGCCTTCGGTCTCCTCGAGGTGATGGGCGAAGGCCTCGGCAAGCGGCGCCGGCACGTCGAGCTCCTTGCTTTTCTCCAGCAGCTGCTTCGACTGCCCCTCCAGGGCGTGGATATCGGAGAGGTAGGAGTTGAGCTGCTCGTCGAGGTCATCGGGGTCGACTTCGCGCAGCGCCTGCTCAACCGCTTCGTCGAACCCGGCGGCGACCCGGCCCGCCATCTCGCGCTCCTCGTCGGCGATCGCCAGCGCCATCTCCGCCGTCGGCGCATCGCCGGCTTCGCGCGCCGCCCGCGCCAGCAGCTCGTAGGCGGCCACCTCCATGTGCTCGTAGGAGAAGGCGTGCATAGCCAGCTTCGTCGGCGTGTCCGGCTGGGATTTGGCGAACAGCACCATCCCGAAGCCGCCCGCCTGCCCGGCGACGTCCTTCAGCTTCGAGGGCGAGGCGTCGTGCGCCTCGAGCCGCTCGCGCACCCGCTGCTCCTGGGATTCGGTCTCCCCCAGGTGGCACCGGAAGCTCTCCGAGAGCGGGCCCTCGACGAGATCGGGCGCGCGCTTCATCTGCACGAGCGCCTGTTCCTCGATCGAGTGGGCGTCGGTGAGGTACTTGACGAGCTGGGTCTGCGGATCGTTATCTGGCATGCCCGTCAGCTACCCGGGCTGCCGCGGGCCTACGCGTAGGCGGCGTCGTGTTCGTCGGCGGCGAGCTGGTGCGCGAGCAGGTGCAGCCGCACCACGGTGCCGGACTCGCCCGAGCGGATCTGGACGAGGTCGCAGAGCTGGTTCGCGAGCCATAAGCCGCGACCGCCCTCCTGGGTGACCCCCGGGCGCAGGCGACCAACCATCTGGTCTTCGATGCGTCCTTCGTCGGCAACCTCCGCCAGCAGGCTCCCGTTCTCGCGCCAAAGCCGCAGGGTGCCGGTCCCACCCCCGTGCATGACGCTGTTTGCTGCGAGCTCGCTGGTCGCGGTGACGAGGTCAGCGATCGTCCGCGCGTCCATCCCCGCCCGTTCGCCGGCGGCGGCGACCCGCCTGCGGACCTCGGAGAGCTCGGTCAGCCCGAAGGAGAGGGCATCGGGCCGCGCCGGCGGCGGCGGCAGCTCCCCGGCGAAGCTGTCGAACCCGGCATCGAAGGCGGCGCTCTCCTCCGTCCGGCCTTCGCGCGAGATCGAAGTGTGGGTGGCCGCCGCCCGCTCCAGCTCGCCGTCGGCAAGCGAGCAAGCGTCGTATGGGCAGAGAAGCGACCAGGAACGGCTCTCGGCGAAGGCGAGGTTGAGCAGCGCCTCGTGGCGGTGACACTCCTCCATCTCCGCCGGGCTGCGCTCCGGCCAAACCAGTTCGCTGATGCCACGCACCGAGCGCCCCTTGCTCTGATCCACGAAATCCCGCCAGAGCGGGATCACGGCCGCGGGATTGCGAGCGGCCTCCTCGATCGACACGAACCGCAGCATGTCCGCGTGAGCGCGGAGCTCGCCTCTCAGCAGCTCCGCCTGCTCCTTGCGCACGGCCACCAGCGCGGGCTGCCCCGCCTCCAGAGCGGAGCGCAGGAACGGGACCGTCCCTGCCAAATACTCGTCGCCGCCCTCGTAGATCAGCGCCTGATGTTGAAAACCGGCGTGTTCCATCGCCTCTTCTCGCCCCCCACCTTCCCTGATGAACCCACTTCAAACGGTGGGTTTGCTCACTTAAGCGATGGGTAATCAGACAGGTGGCACAACGGTCTCAGCGCCTTTTGTGTCGACTGTAGAACCGCTCACTTCTCACGGCGTGCGCACGGAGATGGGGAGAGGACCCGACGAGATCCCATTTTTCGAAAGCCCGAGGAGAGCATGAACCCCCCGCCCGCAGCTCAAAGCAAAGACGTCAGCCGTGCCCACCAGGAGATCCGCGTCGCCGAGCTCAGCCCGGCGACGAAACGCGAAAGGCTAGTCCAGCGGGTGCTTGCCGCACGCCGGCGCTTTCCGCAAACTCCACGCAACCCCTTGGCAAGAATTCGGTAGTGCGATACGGTGCCCAGAGGGTCAGGTCGGTATCGCTTGCGCGGTAACCATCCGGCTCTAACGCTCAAAGGCAAGACCGCCTCGCTCATCGAGCGCCCCGGGACTTCCCAAATTCCAATGACGGAGGTCGCCCGAAGTGCCTACTACCGACTTTCAAGTCCATGACGGGCTTCTGGTTGTCCAGCAGACCACCGAAGGCAAGCGATTGCGAGTCGTCCTACAGGGCGAGATGGATCTCGCCAACGCCGAGTGCGCAGGCAGCGTCCTGCGGGAAGCGCTGAGCTCGGGCAAGAGCGTCGTCGTCGATCTGGCGAAGCTCGAGTTCCTCGATTCGACCGGCGTTGCATTGCTGGTCGAGGCGATGGGAACCGGCGGCGAGCGCCTCAGCTTCCTGCCCAGCGAGCACGCCGCGGTCCAGCGTCTGCTCAGCCTCACCGGCCTCGAGGAGCGGATGACCTTCGCCTCCACGGCGGCGCTCAGCGCGACCGGCGCCGAGAACGCCGGCGCCGAGTCCCTGCTGCCGGCGGCCTAGCTCCCAGCTCGGCCAGGCGGCGCGGCGAGAGGGCGCCGCAGCTGCCGCTGGGAGTGTGCGGCGAGGGGGATCACCGAGTCGCCGTAGCGGACGCCGCCGTACCGCAGTCGCTGCAGCACCGCCAGCCAGGCGCAGACCCCCCGCTCGAAGATCCAGACGGGAGCAAGCAACGATGAGGTCGCCGGGAAGACGCGAGCGCCCCCGGCCCGCCGGCGCCCAAGCTCGGCGGCGGCAATCGCACTTGCGGCAGCGCCAGCGGTGATCGAGCCGCGGCGCCGTTGACGGGAGGCGCCTTTCCCAACCCCTGGGCTCGAAACGAGCCAGTCGAGGATCAGCAGCGGCAGGACCGACAGCCACAGGGCCATTCGCAGAGGCAGGGCGAAGTCGTCGTAGGCCTGGCGGGTGCGCTGGCCCCAGAAGTGGCCGGACGAGGGCGGCACGCGGGCGACGTAGAGGTCGAGCGGGGAAGCGATGGTGCCGCCGTGGGCGCGGACCGTCCGCATCAGCTCCAGGTTCTCGAAGAGGACGTCGCCGTCGTACATCCCCATCGCCAGCATCCGCGAGCGCCGCACCGCCAGCGTCCCCGGGTAGTCGCGACCGAAGCTGCGGTTGAGCAGCGTCCGCGCCGTGTCCCAGCGGGCGTGCCAAGGCAGACGGTCGAAGTAGTTCTGCGGACGGACGAGGTCGTGGCGGTCGAGCAGCTCCGACGCGCGGCGCAGTGCCTGCGGCTCGTAGCGGACGTCATCGTCGGCGATCACCACCCGCTCGCGCGAGGCCAACTCCACCCCGGTCCGCACGCCCGCGACTTTGCCCATCAGCCACTTCTCCCCCGCCGCCGGCGGCACCTGCCGCACATACTCGCCCCAAGTGGCGGCATTGGCGTCGAACACCCCCGGCTCGGACCCGTCGACAACGATCACCTCGGCAACCAGCGGCGCGATCCGAGCCAGGTACTGGGCTAGCTCCCCCCGCTGCGCCCCATCTCGCCAGCGCACCGGCACCACATAAGAGAGGTCGAGGCGCTCGCTCACGCCGGGACGGTGACGGGCTCGCGCAGCGAGCCCTCGCCGCGCTCCCAGCAGTCCATCAGCTGGGTTGCCCAGCGGGCCTCTACCTGCAGCAGGGCCCGGGCGCCGAAGAGGATGTCCGCGGCGACCTCCGGTTCCTCGGCGGCCAGGCCGCCGGCGAGGTCCCAGGCGGCGATGTTCTCGTGGACGGAGTCGGCCGCGACGTGCTCGTCGTAGAAGTGGGTCGCCTCGCGGCCGAAGCCGAGCCGGCGCAGGGCGTTGCCGTAGCGGCGGTTGGGGATCGAAGAGGTCATCTCGAAGCCGGCGAGATGGCCGATGGCGGCTCCGCGGCGGCGCCGATGCAGGCCGAAGAGGCTCATCAGGTTGACCGACGCCAAGGTCACGGCTGGCAACCGCTCTAGGTAGGCCCCGTAGGTGTCATCGAGGCCGAGCGCCTCCATCGTCTTCGCGAAGAGGACCGCGTGCATCCGCTCGGCACTGCCGCCCCCGTACTCGTCGGCTTGGACCTCGAGCAGCGCCGCCTTCGGCCGCGGCGAGAGGCGCGGGATCGCCCAGGAGTGCGGGTCGGCCTCCTTCAGCTGGTAGGCGGAGCGGTGGATGACGTGCTCGAGCATCTGCTCCAGCGTCCCCTGCGTCTCCATGTAGCGGGAGAGCGGCGGCCCAGGGTCTTCGGCGACGATCGCCTGTAGCGCCACCCCGACCGAGGCCAGCTCGCCCTCGTCAGCGGGCTGGACGAGGTCGGCGACGGCCGCCTCGAACGGCTGCTCCAACTCCGCCCGGAAGCCGAGCAGCGAGGGCTCCCACTCCCAGGCTTCGTCGACGCCGCTGATCCCCGTGTAGTGAAGCTCGTAGGCTACGTAGAGCGCCAGCTGCAGATCCTCGTCGGCGATCGGGTCGGCGGATTCGACCGCCTCTGGCGCCTCCAGCCGTGCCCCCGGCGCCCCCTCCAGCGCCGCGAACAGCCGCTCGCTCAGCGGCCCACGCGGGGCGGGCAACTCGATCAGCCGCCGGGCCATGGTTCCGGCCCGCTCGGCGCTTCGAAGCCGATCAGCTTGTGCGTGCCATCGCAGAACGGGCGCATCCGCGATTTACCGCAGCGACAAAGCGCGATCGTCCGCCGCTCCGTCGGCAATTCGTTCCCCTCCTGGTCGGTGACGACGAAGTCGCCGCGAACCAGGTAAGGACCGTCGGGATAGGGCGTGATCGTGACTGGAGAAGGCTGGTCGCCATTGGGGTCCACCACAACCGGCTTACCCGGAGCAAGGCCTGATAAATCTCCCGTTCTGGTGGGTAAATGGACGCCATGGACGAGCAACCAGCCACCATCCCCGAGGAGCCAAGCGGGAGCAACGGCTTCGACTCCGTTCGAGCCGAAATCTCCCGAGAAATGGTCCGCCTTTATAAGGAGCGGTTCGGCCGCGGACCGACCAAAGCCCGGACCGAGTTCGCCGGCCCGGACATCGTCATCTGCTCGCTGGAGAACACCTTCACCGCGGCCGAGCGCAGCCTCGTCGAGATGGGCGAGCAGCAGCGCCTGCGCGACACCCGGATGTACTTCCAGGTGGCGACGGCGGGCAAATTCCGCGAGATCATCGAACACCTGACCGGGCGCAAGGTAAGGGCCTTCATCAGCGGCCTTGACGCCGACGTCGACGTCTGCGCGGAGGTCTTCTACCTCGAGGGCGGGCTCGGCAGCTCCGAGACAGGGGCCTGACCGAGAGCGCCTGCGGCGAGGGCTAGCTGCCGTCGCCGTTTTCCCGCTGCTCGCTTTTGCGCTCCTCCTTGGCCGCAGCCGCGGCTTCTGCGAGCGCCTCTGCCTCGCGCTTGGTCGCCGCCGCCTGCTCTTTGGCCTCGATGCTCTCTTCTTTGGCCTCGAGCTTCTCCAATTGCGCGGTCTTCTCGGCTTTCGCGTTGGAGCGTTTGACTTTGGCCGCCGCTTTCTTGGCTTTCTGCTTTTTCGCCTTCTCTTTCTCGGCGGCTTTGGCCTCGCGGTCGCGGCGGCGTTTCTCGGCTTTGCGCCGCTCCTGCTCGGCTTGGCGCCGGGCTTCGGCGGCGGCCTCCTCGGCGGCTTTGCTCAGCTCTGCCTGCCGCTGCTCGGCCTCGCGCTCCTCGACCTCGGCTTTCTCGCGTAGCTCGACCGCGCGCTCGCGCTCTTTCGTCGCCAGCAGGGCGGCGCGGCCTTCTTCGCGCAGCTCGTGGTCGCGGAAGAGGACCCCGGTGGCGCTACGGGCGCCGGCCTCGGCCCGGTCGACGATGTGCTTCGCGTGAGAGTCGGAGCCCCCGAGGGCGCCGAGGGCGAGATCAACCGGCGTCCGCGCCAGCTTGAGCGACGAGTTGAAGATCGTTTTCGGGATCGTCGGCAACGACATCTAGTTCTCCTCCTTCGGATCGATGACCGCAGCGGCCTCTTCGGCGCGCGCGGCTTCGCGCTGCAGCTCCGCCGCCTCGCGCTTCGCCTCGCCCTTCTCGGCCGCGGCCTCTTGACGTTTGGCCTGGGCACCCTCTTCGCCGGCCAGGCGCTGGCGCTCGGCCTGGGCCTTCTCGACCTGGGCCTGCTGGGCGGCGACCCGCTCCTCCTCGGCCCGTTTGCGCTCGGCCTCCTCTTCGGCGGCGATCTCCTGGGCCTCCAGTTCGACCTCGTGCCGCTCCGCCACGGTCTCGGCGCGCTCTGCCTCAAGCCGCGCTTCCTCCTCTTTGCGCTCGGCTTCCGCGGCCTGCTCGGCCGCCTCCGCCTGGGCGTCGGCCTGGACCTCCTGCAGCTGGCCCTCGCGGTGCAGGTCTTCGTTGCCCAGCGCCGCTCCGGCCATCTGCTTGGCCTTACCGACCACCTTGCCCAGCGGCCCGCCGGCGACGCGCTCTTGCTCGCTCACGCGCGTGCTCCTTTCAAGTTCGTCCTCTCGAATCCCATCGCTATGCGTCTACCCAAGGGGGCCACGGGACGAACCGTGAAGCGGGTCACATAGGCGGCCCAGAGGCGTCAGTAGCGGAGGATCGCGGCTACTCCTTCGGCCTCGGCCAGCGGCTCGGCGAGCTCATCGCCGACGATCGTCACCTGGGCGCTGCCGGCGAAGGCGGCGCGGAGGAGTTGCTCGACGTCGCCGTCGAGGGCGCGGTCGAGGACGAGGTGGTCGACGCGGCCTTCGCCGAGGGCCTCCCTGGTCTCCTGGAGACCGGCGGAGCCGCGGCTGCCGCCCTTGGCCTCGCCGAGCGCGCGCTCAACCACGGCGCGGTCGCGCTCGGCGTCAAGCCGCTCGATCGCCTCGGTGACGACGCCGTTCAGCTTGCCGGTCGGGGTCGAGATCAGGTCCGCGTCGCCACCGCGGACGACCTTGGCTTTGACGGCATTGAAGCCGTGCTCGAAGGCCTCGGCGTCCTTGACCGGGCCGAAGACGATTGCCTCCGCGATCCCGCGCTCCTCCAGCGCCCGGGCGGCAAGCCCACCACACTCGCCGAGGAAGCGGTGACGGTTGTGCTCGAGCCGTTCGTCGTACTGGTCGTGGCCGGAGGCGCTGACGCCCTGGGCGCGCGCCGGATTGTTGGTGCTCTGGGATTTGCGCTCGCGCCAGTCGAGGCTGAAGAGGCTCAGTTCCCAGTCCTCCAGCTCCTCGAGAGTGCCGCCGGCGCAGCTCAACAGCCGCACGCGCTCGGCGGAGACGAGGGCGACGCCGCGGGCGCCGCCGCGGCTGACGAGGGAGAGCAGCGGCGCGATCACCGGCTCGGTTGCGTACTCGGCGCAGGCGTCGGCGACCGGCGGCGCTCCCGTCCCCCACCAGTGCTCGACCCCTTCCTTCTCGCTGACGGCGACAAAGCCGATCTCGCCCCGCGGCGGCGGCCGCAGGTCGCCGTCCTCGTAGCGCTCGATCAAGCGTTTCGCCGTCGCCCGCAGCGCCACCCGGGTTTCGTGCTCGTCGTCCTTGTGGCTCTCGAGGATCGCGTCGAGGGCGTTGCGCAGCTCGGTTCGCCAAGCGCCGGTCCGGTCGGCAGGATCGAACCCAAGGTAGACGGAGAGGACACCCAGCTCCGGACGCCATTCGCTGACATCGCGAGCTTCCTCCAAGGTCGGTTCGCTCATTCCTCACTCCTCCTTGATCGGGTGCGCTCCGGCTACCCGAGGCGCCCGCGTGAAGAAACTAACCGCTGAGGAAGAGTTGCGTATCGATCAGCCGCCCACGCCCGAGTAGCGGAGCGAGCCGGGGGTATCGAGGTCCTCCCCGGTCTCCAGGAGCGTCTTCAAGCCGGAGAGGATCATCGGCCAGCCGCCGAACAGCTCGCTGTTGGCGTCGTCTGAGAGCTGGTCGTGGGTGACGCGGAGCTGGCACGAGGTGCCCACAGGGACTATCTCCCAGGTGACGCGGGTGGTCCCGTAGCGCTTGACATCCTCGCTCCAGAGCGCATCGAAGCTCTGGACCAGGCGCCGCGGCGGGTCGACCTCGAGGTTCTTGCCGCTGGCGATATCGATCACGCCCGGCACCGCCGACTTGTACTCCGACCCCTCGGTCCACTCGGACTTGGTGCCGGCGCCGAAGCTGTAGCGCGCCCGCATCTCCTCGCTGGTGATCGCCTCCCAGAGGCGCTCCGGCGTCGTCTTGATGTAGATCTCGAACACGGTCATCGTGCCGCGTCCGCCCACCACCGCGTAAGCCTGCTCGTCAGTCATCTCTGGTCCTCCTGCTCGTCGCTTTTCTCGAGGTCTTGCTTCAGCTCGCTGAGCGCCGAGGCCCAGGGCTGCGCGTACTTGCCCACCCAGCGGTCGTGGATGAGCCTGATCGGGACGGGGTTGAGGAAGTGCAGCTTCTCCCGACCGCGCTTCCGCGTCGTCACCAGCCCCGCCTCCTCGAGCACCCGCAGGTGCTTCATCACGCCGAAGCGGGACATCGGCAGGCCCTCTTCCAGGGCGCCCAGCGACTGCCCGTCCCGCTCGAAGAGCCGGTCGAGCAGCTCGCGGCGGGTCGGGTCCGCCAGCGCCTTGAAGACCTCGTCCATGGCTAGGACTATAGGTGACCCATCAGTCACCTGTCAAGGTGTTACATGTTCCGCCTCGCTACAGGCGGCAGGTTCAGCCCTGTGGCTCGATCACCGCATGGGAGCTTTCCGCGCAGGCAACGAGGCCGTACCTCCGCGCCAGCGCGTCCGCCTGCGCAAACGGATCCGTCTCCTCGACGAACAAATCCAGGTAGTCGGCTTTCGCGCCCTCGACCCCCGCTTCGATTTTTCCGAGGAGGGCACGCACCCGACCTTCATCCGCCTCAGGCGGGCTCAGGGCCTTCAGCCTGCGCAGCTCCCTCTCCATCGGTGGCACGAAGACGGCCGTCACCGCTGCGAAGTTTCCCGAAACGACTTCCCCTGGATGATGGGAGGCGAGCTCAACCTGCTCCTGCCCCGCCTGCTTGCAGATCGCATCGCCCCGGTTGATGAATTGAGCTTTCGTCAGCCGAGATTCGGCGCCGCCGCAACCGCCGATTGCGAGCGCCAAGACAATGGTTCCGGCGGCCACCAACAAGACCAGCGCACGTGTCGTTCTCATGGCCCGAGCTTGACGGTTCCACTGATAACCGTCTCGCAGCGCCCTCCAACCCAGATCGCCCCGTCCACGTCCCTGGAGACATAGATGCGCCCGTGGCGCCCGATAGCACTGCCTTGGCTAGCGACATACGGCGCCTGCAGTCGACCGCTACCGAGCAGCCACTGCGCAACGCCTGCGTTGAGACTCCCAGTCACCGGATCCTCCGCCGCGACACCGTTGACCGGAAAGAACGCCCGCACCTCGATCGCCGCCTCCGAACCTGGCGGGTGGAACCCCACCGCTCCGACGTCGAAATCCAGCGCCCCCGGCCGTAGCTCCAACACGCGCTCCGCACTCTGGAGCAGGACAGCGATCCAGCTGAACCCGTTGTCGACCCACTCGACCGCGAGCATTTCGTCCGCCTCGAGCCCAAGCGCGGCAGCCACCCGCGCCGCATCCCCGGGCGAAGCCGGACCCGTCCGCCTCAGCGGCGGAGCCGCAAAGGCAAGGTCTCCCTCGCGCTGGCGGATCCGCACCAGCCCCACCCCGCACTCCTGGATGATCTCGCCCGGGTTGCGAGCCTCTCCTCCGGCCTCGAGCCAGGCATGGCAGGAGCCGAGCGTCGGATGCCCGGCGAACGGAGCCTCGCACTCTGGGGTGAAGATACGCACCCGGTAGTCGGCCTCGGGATCGACCGGCGGCAACACGAAGGTCGTCTCGGAGAGGTTGGTCCAGCGCGAGAAGCGATGCATCTCCTCTGTTGAGAGCCTCTCGGCGTCAAGGGCCACCGCCACGGGGTTACCGGAGCAAGGCTCGAGACCGAATACATCAACCTGCATGAAGCAATACGACGAAGTTGTCACCCGCGTTCCTGCGTTATCAGGAGTGTTTGACCAAAAGTTGGATACCGTATTTGCATGAAACGGTCATACACCTTCATTCTTTTCATCCCGATTGCTGCGACACTGGGTTCCTTATTTCTCCTAGGCTGCGGCAGCAATGGTACGACCTCTTCCCTCAGTAAGACTGAGCTTACTCGAGAGGTCAACCAGATTTGCAAAAAGAGGCTTCTAGAAAAGGACAGAATCGTCGCCAACGCACTAGAAGATTTCTCGACCGCAGGATCGAGTCAGCCATCTCATGAGGAAGTCGAAGAGGTGGCGCAGTCCCTTATGCCTCCATTCCAACATATATCCGAGGAAATCGGTGAACTGTCGACTTCGGATGAGAGTGCGGAATCAATAGAAAAAATCATCGCAAAGCTCGAAGCGGGTCTCAAAGACGCAGAAGCCGATCCTCATCGCCTTGCAGAATCGGACCCCTTCGAAGCGGCTGGCGAGTTTGCGCAAGCCCACGGGTTCAAAGACTGCGCGCTCTGAGTTGCTCGACGGTACTACCGGGGGTAGCTCCACGCTGGGTCACAAGAAGAAGGCCCGGGTGCAACACACCCGGGCCTCAAATCCAATGCCGCGTGGGAACTACTAGCGGCTCAGCATTCTTCTTCTTCCCCTTCTTCATTTTTGGGGCAGGGGGCAGTGACGGCCCAGGTTCCTACCCCATAGCCCTGCTTGCCTGCTTCCAGAGCGAAAGCAAGGGTGAAACCGCTTCGTCTATCGGTGGCCCAGAACGATTCCTCACGCGGGACGTGGGTGGCGAAATCGCCTGCATTCACGATCGTCTTCACGTACATGCAGAAATCGCCAGGGGCCGCTTCCGGTTCCGAATAGCTACCCGGACAACGCTCGTTGGTATCGGTGGATTCCCCTTCGGCGACCCAGTTTCCTTCCCCCGACACAAAGCGAGGGGTCGACGGGAGTCGAAGCGGGAAGCTGATGTTCGCGGGAACTTCTTCGGTGCCGAAGGTGTGGGAGCTCTTAGTGCCTTCGACTTCCGTTTCGAAACTTTCTTGCCCTCGGCCGATGAAACTCCAGGTACCGGTCTCCGTCGCTCCGGGTGGCAGCACGCATTTTGGCACACTGACGCTGCAAGCGCCATCTTCGCCAGCCTGGCCGGGGGACCCGGGGGTTCCAGCCGATCCTTCCTTACCCGCTGAACCTCCAGATCCCTGCGCACCGGCTGCACCAGGAACGCCAGCAGGGCCTTGCGGACCTACTTTGGCAGCCTTTCTGGCGATCTTCTTGACTTCCTTTTTCTGCTTGCTGTTGAGTCCCGGAAGTCCAGCGATCGCCGTGCCTCCGAGCGCAGCGACAAGGGCCACGATCGCAATGATGAAGCCGGCCGTGCCGAGCTTGTCGTGGATTCTTCTAAGCATCTAGATCTCCCCTCCCTGTGGGTTAACCTCTGTGTTTCTTGTGTTTGCCGAGCTTTTTCTTGCTGCAGCCGCTGGTCTGCAGCTTCGGCCGCAGCGTGCCCGCCCGCCCGTTCTGCGCCTTCATCCGCACCGTCGCCCGATGCGAGCCGCGGCAGAGGTCAGTCGAGTTGGTGAGCAAGCCCTTCTTGCCGCCCCGCATCTGCAGGACGAACTTGGTCACCGGGGCGTCGGGCACCGACTCGAAGGTGGTGCGGATGCCGCCGTTCTTGGAGTCGATGCGGCCAACAAGGTCGATCTCGAGCTGGCCACCCAGTTTCGCCACTAGGTCAGGCAGCGGGTGGTTTGAGCTACGCAGGTAGACCGGCCCCGACAGTGGTTTGTCGAGCAGCGGCGTGATCGCCTTGGCCTTGCCGTAGATTGACTTCTTCGGGCATTTGTCGGCGGCGAACTGTTTGCGGGTGCAGATCGTGCCGATGTGCTCCTGGGCCAGGAACTCCGAGTGCGGCAGGGCGACGGAGGCAAAGGCGATGTTGGCGTCGCCTTTGCGGGCCTTCAGGACGGCGGTCAGAGCCGGGTAGTCGGCTCGTTTGGTTCCGCCCTTCAGCTTCAGCGAGAGCTTGGGCTTGAACTTCAGGGCTTTGCAGCCGTCGACCTGGAAGCGCGCCTGTGGGTGGGCGACCGCGCCCTGGGTGGAGGTGACGTCGGAGTTGACGGCCATTTCCCGGCAGTCGGTCGGGTTGAGGCTGAATTCGGGCCGGTCGACTACCGCGTGGAGGTTTCGGTAGGCGATGCCGACGCCTTCGAAGAACTGGGGCAGGGGGTCTGCTTTGACGACTGCTCTACCGGTTTCCGGTTCGACCTCGAGGCCGCTTCTCACCGCGAGAACTCCGAGGTCAAAGGGACCGGCCTGGGCGGGAACCTCACTGACGATCGAGAAGGGGGAGCCCTTGTAGGGGCCTGAGAGGTAGATCTGGGGCTGGGGCTTGCCGGGCTCCGGCAGGGTGAAAGGTTCGGGGCCCGGGCCGGTGGTGGCCTGCAGTGAGCCGATCCGCGAGCCCTGCGGGCAGTTGGCCGCTGCGGCGTCAGCGTCTGAGCAGAGCGGGACGCCTTTTAGCTTCGCGAGCTCGCCGTCGGGGAGCTTTAGATCGAAGCCGCGCAGGGCCTGGTTGCCATCGGGGCGGGTGAGGTCGAAGACGAAGGGGCTGTATTTGCCGGCCACGGGGTTGGTCACCCCGGCGTGGAGGCTCGGGTCAAAGCCCTGGTTGCAGCCTTCGGTGATCTGCATGGTGCTCTGACCGGTTGCAGCCGGATCGTTGGAGTGCGGCGTGAAGGAAAAGTCGGTGGTGTAGGTGCCGCAGTGGTCGGGGTTCTGCAGCGGCGCCCTCGGGCCGCCCCAGACGTTCAAGTCGATCTCTTCCACCGGGACCTGGGGGAGGTCGGTGAACACCGCGGTGAGGCGGCCGGTGGTCTTGTC
>Ga0207711_10000190_pt1 | contig 65723 bp, 72 predicted proteins | sample KBSS34metaG_FD_184401 | JGI IMG/M metagenome (GOLD analysis project Ga0207711, IMG submission 184401) | Switchgrass rhizosphere microbial communities from Kellogg Biological Station, Michigan, USA - KBS S3-4 metaG (SPAdes) (version 2) | ecosystem: Host-associated > Plants > Roots > Rhizosphere... | reverse complement strand
CGCCGGGCTGGCTGGCAATGTCGCGTCGGTCGGCCATCTGCCTGTGCAGCTGCCGCTGTTCCTGGCGGCGGTCGCAGCCGGTGCCCTGCTCGGCACCTGGCTCGGGGTGGAGCGGCTGCCCCGGCCGTGGCTGCTGCGGACCCTCGGGGTGGTGCTCGTCGTCGCCGGCACGAAGCTGCTATTCACTTAGTCTTCGACGTCACCTCGATCGCGCCGACCACCATCGTACGGTCGATCGCCTTGAGCATGTCGAACAGCGTTAGGCCGGCGACCGCGACCGCGGTCAGCGCTTCCATCTCGACACCCGTCTCGGCCTTGGTCCGGACCTCCGATTCGATCCGGAAGCCCCCAGCCGAATCGTCGATCTCAATCCGCACCCCGATCTTGGTCAGCGGCAAAGGATGGCACAGCGGAATCAGTTCGGCGGTGCGCTTCGCGGCCATCACCCCGGCGAGCTCGGCGGTCTGGATGACGGCGCCCTTCGGTGTCGTGCCCGCCCGTACTTGATCGACTGTTTCCGCCTTGCACGTCAGGATGCCGCGAGCCGTCGCAGTCCTTAGCGTCGCATCCTTGCCCGATACGTCGACCATCCGCGCGCGACCCTCGTCATCGAGATGGCTGAGGCCGGTCACGACGGAACCAGCTCGCCGAGGCGCGGCACAAGTCCCGCGAGGGAGCACGGCCGGTAGCGGCTGTCGAGCTCGTCCCGCAGCACCAGGTCCCAGCCGTCGCGGCACGCACCGGTCGAGCCCGGCAGGCAGAAGATGAAGGTGTCGCCGATCTGCCCGGCGAAGGCGCGCGACTGAAGGGTGGAGAGACCGACCGTTCCGTGGCTCGCCTGATGGAACAGCACCGCGAACCCGTCCATCTCGCGCGTGCACAGCGGCTTCACCGCTTCGGGCGTCACGTCACGCGGCGCGAAGCCGGTGCCGCCGGTCGAGACGATGACATCGACCTTTGGATCGTTGGCCCAATCCCGGACTTGAGCGCGGATCGCGTCGACATTGTCCGGCACGATCGCTTTGCCCGTGAGATGATGGCCGGCGCTCGTTAGCCGCTCGACCAGCAGCGCGCCCGATCGGTCGCTGCCCTCATCGCGCGTATCGGAAATCGTCAGCACGGCGATGTTGAGCGGATGAAATTCCAGGCTGTCGTCGATGCCGGCCATAACTCAACCCCACCGCTTGCGGTCTACGAGATCGGCTTCGGTCGGCTCGATCCACTTGGTACCGTCGTCGCCCACCTCGCGCTTCCAGAACACCGCCTCGGTCTTCAGCCGGTCCATGAGGTAATCGACCGCGTCGAACGCGGCGCGGCGGTGGATCGAGGCGGCGCCGGCGAAGAGGATTGGCTCGCCTGCGGGAACGGTGCCGCAGCGGTGGACGACGCGGACGTGGCTGACGTCGAAGCGCTCGGCGCAGCCGACCGCTATGTCCTCGATCGATTGGCGCGTGAGCGTCGGGTGATGCTCGAGAACCAGTGCATCTACCGCCTCACCGCTGCTCGACTCGGGCCGCGCGAGGCCCACGAAGGTGACGATCGCGCCGTCGCCGCGCGCGGCTTCAGTGAGCTCGGCGAGCTCGAGCTGTGGATCCAGCGCCTGGGGTTCGAGGAGCGCGGTCACGCTCATCCGCCCGACACCGGCGGCAGGAATTCGAGCTTCTCCGATTCTCCGACAATGCGTTCCTCTCCGACGAACGAATCGGCGATCACCGCGCGCGACGCTTCGAGCGACCGCGCGACCGCGGCATGCTCGGCAGCAAGCAGCTCGCGAACCTCGCCGACCGAGCATCCGGCTGCGGCGAGGTGGACCTCGGGGGCAATCGCATCGGCAAGTCGGCCGTAAAGACGAATCCTCAACCCGCTCTCCTTTGCTGGGGTCTTGGCCCCGGTTGGCCGACAGGTCTAGGGGCCTCGCCGAGGAGAATCGCCATGGCTGAACAGGCTGAGCTGGACCGACCGAAGGCAAGCGGCGGCAAGTTGCAAACGGTCAACCCCGCGACCGGTGAGCCGGGCAAGGCCTACAACCCGCACTCGATCCATGACGCCAAGGCGGCGGCGATGGCGGCGCGGGCGGCGTTCCTCGATTGGCGCCGGACCAGTTTCGCGGAACGCGGAGCGGTGCTGCACAAGGCGGCCGAGATCCTCCGCGCACGCAAGGACAAATTCGCGCGGCTGATGACCGAGGAGATGGGCAAGACGCTCGACGATGGCCGCGCCGAGGTCGAGAAATGCGCCTTCCATTGCGACTGGTTCGCGGACAATGCGGCGGGCTATCTGGCGAACGAGCCGGCCGACATCGGCGGCGGCGAGGCGTTCGTGACCTTCAATCCGATCGGCATCGTCCTCGCGGTCATGCCGTGGAATTTTCCATTCTGGCAGGTGTTCCGCGCGGTCGCCCCCGCGCTGATGGCAGGCAACGGCATGCTGCTGAAGCATGCGAGCAACGTCCCGGGATCGGCGTTGGCGATCGAGCAGGTGCTTCACGAGGCGGGCGTGCCGAAGGACCTGTTCCGCACCCTGCTGCTGCCCAGCAGCGACGTCGAGGCCCTGATCAAGGACGACAATATCGCCGCGGTCACCCTGACCGGCAGCGTACCGGCCGGCCGAAGCGTCGCGACGGCGGCTGGGTCAGTGCTCAAAAAGTGCGTGCTCGAGCTCGGCGGCGCCGACCCCTACCTCGTGCTCGAGGATGCCGACATCGCCCAGGCAGCGAAGATCGCGGCGACCGCGCGGATGGTGAACGGCGGACAAAGCTGCATCGCGGGCAAGCGCTTCATCGTGATTCGCTCGGTACTCGAGGCATTCGAGCAGGCGCTGGTCGACGCGATGCGCGCTTATGAGATCGGCGATCCGACGCAAGAAGGCACGAAGCTCGGCCCGATGCAGAGCGTGAAAGCGCGCGACGACATCCATAGCCAGGTCGAGGAAAGCATCGCCAAGGGCGCTAGGCTGCTGCTGGGCGGAAAGGTGCCGGATCGTCCGGGCGCCTGGTATCCAGCAACGGTGCTGAGCGACGTCCGGCCTGGCCAGCCGGCGCATGACGATGAGGTATTCGGACCGGTCGCCGCGATCATCGCCGCCGACGATGAGGCCGAAGCAATCCGGATCGCCAATGCGAGTGAATTCGGTTTGGGCTCCGGCGTGCTGACCGGCGATATCGACCGCGGTCGCCGCATCGCGGGCGAGGAGCTCGAAGCGGGCATGAGCTTCGTCAACGAGAATGTCCGGTCCGACCCGCGCACCCCGTTCGGCGGGGTCAAGCATTCGGGCTATGGCCGCGAATGCGGCGTGTTCGGCATCCGCGAGTTCGTCAACATCAAGACGGTCCATGTGAAGGCCGCCGAGCACGGCACCGGAAGCCGGACGGAATAGAGAGCCTAGTCCTCGAACAGGGCCGTCCCGACGCGCACCGCGGTCGCGCCGAGCATCACCGCGGCCCGGAAATCGGCAGACATTCCCATGCTTAAGCCGGTGACGTCATGACGCCTGGCGAGCTCCGCCATCAGCGCGAAGAACGGCGCGGGCTCGAGCCCGAGGGGCGGGATTGCCATCAGTCCGGCGAGCGGCAGGGGCGACGCGCGCATCGCCGCGACCAAGGCCCCGACCTCGCCGATCGGGCAGCCACCCTTTTGCTCTTCCTCGCCGATGTTCACCTGGATGAAGACCTGCGGGAAGCGCTGTCTCTTGTCCGCCTCCTTCACCAGCGCGTCCAGCAACGACGACCGGTCGAGCGAATGGATCACATCGAACAGCTGCACCGCCTCGGCGGCCTTGTTCGACTGGAGCCGGCCGATTCCGTGAAGCCGCAAGTCGGTCCGCGCCGCGAGCAGCGGCGGCCATTTGCCGAGCGCCTCCTGGACGCGGCTTTCGCCGAAATCGCGCTGCCCCGCGGCAATCAGCGGCTCGATCTCCTCGGCCGAGCGGCCCTTGGTGACGGCGATGAGGGTGACCCCGGCCGGGTCCCGCCGCGCCAATTCGGCCGCCTTGGCGATGTCATCCCGGATGCATTGGAGCCGTTCGGCAGCGCTGCTCATCGCGGCGCCGCTTCGCTTAAGTTCATTAAATTCACGAGGTCAGGCGCAAAATGCGTGAATTTACGCCCCGAGGTCAGAACTTGAAGGCAGTTCCGACGTAGACTGCCTGGCTGTCGCGGCGCTGGTCCTGCAGCGCGGACAAGCGGTCGCGCTCGATATTGTAGCGGACGCCGCCCGTCAGCGCGATGCGGCGCGACAGCGAATAGGACGCGCCGGCGTCGAGCGAGACATTGTCGCCGCGGCGAAGCGCCGGCAGCGGGTTGCCCGATGTCCGCTCGGCGCCGACAGCGACGCGCGTGCTCAGCCGGTTGCTGAGCGAATAGCTGACTCCGATGATGGCGCTGTCGCGACCGCCGAGCGCCAGGTCGGCGCTCTTGGCCGAGGCGACGTCGCCGGCCACGGCAAAACGCTTCCAGCCGACCGCGACGCCAAGGTTGTAGCCGGTCGGCGCAAGCTGGTTGAGCGAGCTTGCGGAAGCGACCTGCACCGGCGCCGCTGAACGCGCCCGGATAGCGACGCGGACCTGCGAAGGCCGGTTCTTGGCGGCAGCGGGAGTGAACTTGAAATCGGTCAGCGCAAGCGCCTTGCCGGACAGAGCGGCGGCAAGCTTGGGATCGGCGTTGGCCGGCGTGAAAGAGGAGACCGGGTCGAAGCTCAGCACGACTGCGGGGGCGCGCTTCTTGGCCGGCATGCCGGTCGCGATTGTGGGAGTCAGCACAAGGCCGGCCGCGGCGGCAACCGCAACCAGCTTGGATCCCTTACGCTGCGCGACTCTGAGCACCATTAACTCCCTGTCGTCGTTCATATAGTCGGAGTCATGTGAAGGTTCCATGGACGGAATCGATTCCGTTCACGGCTGTTGCCGACTCAACACAATCGGCTCCTTGCAAGGGACAAGCTTGCGAGCGGGGCTTGACCTTCTATAACGCTCGGCGAAGCCGCTCCCCGAAGCTCGAGGACCCCGAATGAACCGCCTTTCCACGACCGCCGCTGCCGTAATGGTGCTGGCTCTCGCCACCCCCGGCTGCTCGCGCAACCGGACGTTGCCGAACCAGCTCGCCCCGTCGCAGGTGACCACGCTCGCGATCAACTCCTACCTGTGGCGCGCGGCGATCGACACCGTGTCGTTCGCACCCCTGCTGCAGGCGAACCCGAACAGCGGCGTGATCATCACCGACTGGTATCGCAATCCGCGCGTCCCGACCGAGCGCGTCAAGCTGACCGTCGCCGTGCTCGACCCCGATCTTCGCGCCGACGCCATCCGGGTCTCGGCCGCCAAGCAGGTCTATCAGAACGGCGCGTGGAACGACGCGCCGGTCACCGCTGCCACCGTCCAGAAGCTTGAGGACATCATCCTGACCCGTGCCCGCGATCTTCGCCGAGGCACGATTGCGCCCGACACCCGCAAGCGCGGCCGACGCAGGTAAACCCGGATCTCATGAGCAGCCGGTTCAACGCGGCTGAGGCCGACCGCCGCTGGCAGGCGCGGTGGGACGACGCGCAATGCTTTCGTGCCGACAGCGACAGCAACAAGCCCAAGGCCTACGTGCTGGAGATGTTCCCCTATCCGTCGGGGCGCATCCACATGGGTCACGTCCGCAACTACACGATGGGCGACGTGCTTGCGCGCTACCGGCGGATGCAGGGCATGGAAGTGCTTCACCCGATGGGCTGGGACGCATTCGGCATGCCGGCCGAGAATGCCGCGATGGAGCGCAAGGTCCATCCGGGCGAATGGACCTGGGCGAACATCCGCGCGATGCGCGAGCAGCTGAAGGGGATCGGCTTCGCGCTCGACTGGTCGCGGGAGTTCGCGACCTGCGATCCCGCTTATTACGGCCATGAGCAGGCGCTGTTCCTCGACCTGTTCGACGCGGGCCTCGTCTATCGCAAGGAAAGCGAGGTCAATTGGGACCCGGTCGACATGACCGTGCTCGCCAACGAGCAGGTGATCGACGGCAAGGGATGGCGCTCAGGCGCGACGGTCGAGCGGCGCAAGCTCGCCCAATGGTTCCTCAAGATCACTGACTTCGCCGACGATTTGCTCGAGGGCCTCAAAAGCCTCGACCAGTGGCCGGACAAGGTCCGGCTGATGCAGGAAAACTGGATCGGCAAGAGCAAGGGCCTCGAGTTCCGCTTCCGGCTTGCCGAATCCATCGGGTCGATCGAATCGGTCGAGGTGTTCACCACGCGGCCCGACACGATCTTCGGCGCCAGCTTCGTGGCGGTCGCCGCCGACCACCCGATCGCCCACACGGTAGCGGCGTCCGATCCCGAGGCGGCGCGGTTCGTGGCCGAATGCAAGGCCGGCGGGACCAGCGCGGCCGAGGTCGAGACGGCCGAGAAGAAAGGCTTCCGGACGGGCGTCGAAGCGGTTCACCCGCTCGACCCTGAGTGGCGCCTGCCCCTGTACATCGCGAACTTCGTGCTGATGGACTATGGCACGGGGGCGATCTTCGGCGTTCCGGGTCACGATCAGCGCGATTTCGAGTTTGCGAAGCAATATCATCTACCGGTCAAACGCGTCGTCGCGACCAGCGCGGATCAAGCGTCCGAGCCCCTCGGCTCGGAAGCCGAGCCGATGTCGGGGATCGCCGTCAACTCGGCCTTTCTCGATGGGCTGACCACCGAGCAGGCGCAGGCGGAAGTAATTCGTCGCGCCGAGGAGGCGGGTTGGGGCCGCGGAACCGTCCAGTATCGGCTGCGCGACTGGGGCGTCTCGCGCCAACGCTATTGGGGCACGCCGATCCCGATCATCCACTGCGCCACCTGCGGGGCGGTCCCCGTGCCTCGAGACCAGCTGCCGGTCGTGCTTCCGGACGACATCGATTTCGACAAGCCCGGTAACCCGCTCGACCGCCACCCGACCTGGCGGCATGTCGATTGTCCGAAGTGTGGTGCCGCGTCGAGCCGAGAGACCGACACGCTCGATACGTTCGTCGACTCGTCCTGGTACTTCATCCGCTTCGCCAGCCAGCCCGACGACCGTCCGTTCGACCGCGCCGAAGCCGAGAAGTGGCTGCCGGTCGGTCAATATATCGGCGGTGTCGAGCATGCGATCCTCCATTTGCTCTACGCGCGCTTCTGGACGCGGGCGCTCAAGCAGCTTGGGCGGATCTCGGTCGACGAGCCGTTCAAAGGCCTGTTCACGCAGGGCATGGTCACCCACGAGACTTATCGCGCCGGCGACGGCAGCTGGCTCAGCCCCGATGAGGTCAAGCGAAGCGGCGACGATTGGGTGCACTTCGAGAGCGGCGAACCGGTGATGCCGGGCCGCGTCGAGAAGATGTCCAAGTCGAAGCGCAACACCGTCGATCCCGAGCCGATCCTCGCCAAGTACGGCGCCGACGCGGTACGCTGGTTCATGCTCTCCGACAGCCCGCCCGAGCGCGACCTTGAATGGTCCGAAGCGGGCATCGAGGGCGCCTCGCGCTTCGTCCAGCGCGTCTGGCGCCTGGCCAGCAGCCGCAGTTCAGGTGATGGCGAGGACCTGGACCTCAAGCGAAAGCTCCATCGGACCATCGCCGCGGTTGGCGAGGCGATCGAGGGCCTGCAATTCAACAAGGCGATCGCCCAGCTCTACGAGCTCACCAGCGCGATCGAGAAGGCCGCGCCCTCGGCAACCCGGACTGAAGCCATCCGCACCCTGATCCTGCTCGCCTCGCCCGCGGCACCGCATCTCGCGGAGGAGTGCTGGGCGGCCTTAGGCGAAGCCGGCATGATTGCCGATGCCGCGTGGCCGGCCTTCGATCCCGCGCTGCTGGTCGACGACCAGGTGACGCTGGCGGTGCAGGTCAACGGAAAGCTCCGCGACACGCTGAGCGCGCCGCGCGGCCTCGACCGGGCCGAGGCGGAGGCCCTGGCCCTCGCGTCGGACAAGGTACAGCGCCAGCTCGGCGGCGCGAGCCCTCGCAAGGTGATTGTCGTTCCCGACCGCCTGGTGAATATCGTCGCCTGATGCGCAACGCGCTCGCCCTGGTTGCCGCCTTGGCGCTTGCCGGATGCGGCCTTCACCCCCTCTACGGCGGGGGCGCAAACGGCGCCGTCGGCCAGACGATGCGCGCGATCGTCATCGCCCCGATTCCGGGGCAATCGGGATGGCTGGTGCGCAAGAAGCTGGTCGACCGGCTGGGCGAGGCAGGTTCCGGTACGGCCGCCTACCGGCTCGAGGTGGCCCTCGACGACAACATCACCGCATTCGGCCTCAGCAGCAACCAGGCGGCAACTCGCGAGCGGCGGACCCTTCGAGCGCGCTACCAACTGGTCGACGTCCGCAACGGCATGGTGGTCCTGGACGCAACGGCCGGATCGGACGCGGGCATCGACATCGTCAGCTCGCCCTATGCGACGGTTGCGGCCGAGCAGACTGCGCTCGAAAACCTGTCGGACATTGTTGCCGACCAGATCACCGCGCGCATTGCGCTCTACGCCGCGCGGACCGCGCCGCCGAAGTGAAGGCGAACAAGGCCAATATCGGCCGTGCGGTCGACCAGCCGTCGAGCGAAGTTCGTTTCTACCTGTTCCACGGCGAAGATGAGTCGCAGTCGCGCGCGCTTGCGGCTCGCCTGGTCGAGGCTCTCGGAGCAACCAAGTTCGTGGTGTCCGCCGGCACCATCAAGTCCGATCCGGCCGCGCTGGTCGACGAGGCTGGCGCGCTCAGCCTGTTCGGGGGCAAGCGGGCGATCTGGATCGAGCCGGCGAGCCGGGACATTGAGTTGGGCGTGGCCGCCTTGCTCGAGGGTGCAGAGACCGAAAGTCCGGTCATAGCGATAGCCGGCGCGCTCCCGGCATCGTCGCCGCTCCGCAAGCTTGCCGAAAGTTCACGGCTGGCGTTGGCCTATGCGGCTTACCTGCCCGAGGGCCAGGATGCCGAGCGCATGGTCGCCGACGTGGGACGGCGGTTCGGCCTCAAGGTCAGCGGGCCGGTCGCGGCGCGGATCGCCGAAAGCGCCGGCAACGACCAGGCGATCGTCGCGCAGGAGCTGCACAAGCTCGCGCTCTACCTGGGCGCGTCGCCCGAAGCGCCGCGCGAGCTTGATCACGACGCCATCGACGCGGTCGGCGCGGAAAGCGCCGAGGGAGACTTCATGCGGCTCGCCGATCTCGCCTTGAGCGGGGAGATGGGCGAGCTCGCCGACCAGCTCGCCCGCCTGCCGGCGGCGGGAAATGAGGCGATACCGGTGATCCGCTCACTCCAGCGCCGGATCCTGATGCTTGCCCCGTTGCGCGCCCGGGTCGAGCGCGGCGAGCGGCTCGACGCCGTCATGACGTCAATCGGCAAAGCATTGTTTTTCAAGGATCAGGCCAAGGTCCGCCGGATGCTGTCCAAGTGGAGCGCGGAAGGCCTGGCGACGGCCGCGGATCGCGCCGGAAGGCTCGAGCGGTCGTTGATGTTCGGCCCCGCGCCGGACCGCGAATCGCTCGGCGAGGAGCTGCTGGCGATCGCGCGAAAGGCGCGCTCGTCGGGCTAGATCGGCTCGCCGCTGAGGCGCTGGCAGATCATGTCGAGCTGATCGAGGCTCGAATAATGCAGCGTGACCGCACCGCCCTGCCCCTTGTGCACGACCTGGACCTTGAGCCCGAGCAAGTCGCCCAGCTGGCGCTCGAGCACCTCGAGATCCGCGTCGACCGCCTTGGCGGCATTGCGCGCGCTGGCCCGGCCGATGTCGCCGCCCGGGCCGGGCTTCGCCTTTTCGCGCCGCGCGCGGGCTTCAGCCTGGCGGACCGACAGCCCCTTGGCGACGATCTCACGGGCCAGTTCTTCGGGATCTTCGGCCGTGGCGACCGCACGGGCATGGCCCATGCTGAGATCGCCTTTCAGTAGCAATTGTTTGATCAGTTCCGGAAGATCAAGCAATCTCAACAGGTTAGCCACGTGGCTGCGCGATTTGTGGACGATCCGCCCCACCTCGTCCTGCGTATGGCCGTGACGTTCGATCAATTGACGATAGCCTTCGGCCTCCTCGAGCGGATTGAGGTCCTGCCGCTGGATATTTTCGATCAGCGCGAGCTCTGACGTCGTCGACTCGTCGATCTCCCGGACGATCGCCGGGATCGCGTGGAGCCTGGCACGCTGTGCTGCACGCCAGCGGCGCTCGCCGGCGATGATCATATAATCCTCGCCCTCAGGGCGAAGCAGGATCGGCTGGAGGACGCCCCGGAGGCGGATGGACTCGGCAAGCTCGTCGAGCGCCTCCTCATCGAACTGAACGCGCGGCTGGTTCGGGTTGGGCCGGATCCGCGCAACCTCGATCTCGCGCACACCCCCGCGTGACGCTGGCGAATCGCCCGAAGCGGGAGCAGGCGCAGGCCGCGCCGCCTCGCCGAGCAACGCCTGGAGCCCCATGCCGAGGCCCTTGGCCGGCCGGTCGGCCGTCATGCGGCCACCGCCAGCTGCGGCAGGCGACCGATCAGCTCGCGGGCGAGGCGGATATAGGCCTCAGAGCCCGGACACTTCATGTCGTAGATCAGGGCCGGCAAGCCATGGCTCGGCGCTTCCGACAGCCGCACGTTGCGGGGCACGATCGTGTCGAACACAGTCGTTCCAAGACAGGCGCGGACATCTTCCGCCACCGCGGCCGAGAGGTTGTTGCGCTTGTCAAACATGGTCAGCGCGACCCCGAGGATCGACAGATCGGGATTGAACGCGACGCGGATCCGCTCGACCGTCTGGAGGAGCTGGCTGAGACCCTCGAGCGCAAAGAACTCGCACTGCAGCGGCACGAGAAGGTGACGCGCGGCGACCAGCGCGTTGACCGTCAGCAGACCCAGCGACGGCGGACAATCGATCAGGCAGATGTCCCAGCGTCCCGGCGGGATCGCCGCCAGCGCTTTCTCCAGCCGATGCGCCCGATCTTCCAGCGAGACCAGCTCGATCTCGGCGCCCGAAAGGTCCTGCGTGGCCGCAAGCAGGTCGAGCCGGGGGACCCGCGTCGGAATCGCAGCGGCCGATGGCGTCGCGCTGCCGATCAGGACGTCGTAGGAGGATTGCGCCCGCTGCGCCTGGGTCACGCCCAAGCCCGTCGAAGCGTTGCCTTGCGGATCAAGGTCGACGAGCAGCACGCGCCAGCCGATCGCCGCCAGCGCCGTCGCGAGGTTGATGCAGGTCGTCGTCTTGCCGACCCCGCCTTTCTGATTGGCCACTGCGATGCGGATCATCGTTTCGCCTTCACCCCCGTCCCGACGACGATCCGCGATTCGGGATCAGTCAGGCTGCGTTCCACGTGGAACGCACCTTGCCACGCTTGTTGGGCCTCGGCCAGTTCCGCTTCCGCACTCCGTCCCTTTGGGAGAACCCACAAGCTTTTTCTTGTGGACAGATGTGCGGATATTTTCAGCAATTCCGCTAAATGCGCCACGGCGCGCGCGGTGATTACGTCGTATTTTCCCCCAGCGCGCTCGGCCTTTCCGGCGAACACGGTCACCTTCAGATGCAATGATTCGGCGATGCTGTGGAGAAAGTCAGCCCGAAGGCGTCTTGGCTCGACCAGGGTGATAGGTCCATCCACGAGGCATGCAATCACGATTCCGGGCAATCCGGCGCCGGAACCCACGTCCACCCAGGACGCGCCCGCGTGGGGTTCAAAGCGCACCAATTGCGCCGAATCGAGGATATGACGCACCCACAGATGCTCGAGCGTGGACGCCGAGACGAGATTTTGCCGTCGGCTCTCCGCCTTCAGAAGCGCTGCGTAAGTCTCCAACTTCTCGAATGTTTCACGTGAAACATCACGCTGAGCGACCTCAGCCAGTCGATCGATCATGCCGCCGCGCGGCGGCTGGCTGCCACGTAGAGTGCGGATAATGCCGCCGGCGTGATCCCAGCAATGCGGGAGGCCTGATCGAGCGTTTCCGGGCGCGCAACCGCGAGGCGCTCGACCATCTCGTTGGAAAGCCCGGGAATTGTCGAGAAGTCCAGCGAGACGGAAATCCAGATACGGGAGTCACGCTGCACGACTTCCCACTCGCGCTGCTGGCGTTCGACATAAGGGGCGTAGAGCGCATCGGCCTGCCCCTCTTCGGTTTCGAACCATTCCGGCGACGTTCGGAACGCAAGATGAGCCTCGATCTGGCGCTTGCGCGTTTCCGACACGCAGCTTGCGCCCAATGCGTCCTCACCGAGGCGAGAAGTGGCATTGTCGGCGCGCAGCGACAGCCGATGCTCGGCGCGGGCGGTCATCATGCGATAGGGCTCGCTGACGCCCTGCAACGTCAAATCGTCGATCATCACCCCGACGTAGGAGCTGCGGCGGTCGAAGCGGACCTCGTCGAGGTCCAGCGCGGCGGCCGCGGCGTTGAGGCCGGCCGCAAGGCCCTGAGCGGCCGCCTCCTCATAGCCCGTCGTGCCGTTGATCTGCCCAGCCAGGAACAGCCCGGGCAGCTCGCGGACCTCAAGTGTCTGGTTGAGACGCCTGGGATCGACGAATTCATATTCCACCGCATAGCCAGGCCGAGCGATGTCCACCCGCTCCAGCCCAGGGATCGAATGAACAAACGCCTCCTGCACATCGACCGGAAGCGAGGTCGAAATCCCGTTGGGATAGACCAAAGCATCGTCCAGTCCCTCGGGCTCGAGGAAGATCTGGTGCGCATCGCGATCGGCGAAACGCTTCACCTTGTCTTCGATCGACGGACAGTAGCGAGGCCCCCGGCCTTCGATCGCGCCCGCAAACAACGGCGACCGATCGAAGTTCGCGCGGATGATCTCGTGCGTCCGCTCGTTCGTCCGGGTGATTGCACAATGGAGCTGGGGCTGCCGGAAACCCTCGTCCAGCGCCGACATCGTCCAGGCGACCGCGTCGCTCGGCTGCTCTTCGAGCCGCGCCCAGTCGATGGTCCGGCCGTCGAGCCGCGGCGGAGTGCCGGTCTTCAGCCGCCCTTGCGCAAGCCCTAGCTCCCGCACCTGGACAGCAAGTGCGACCGAAGCACGCTCGTCCCGGCGGCCGCCCTCGATGACCTGCTTGCCAACGAACATCCGGGCATCGAGGAAGGTGCCGGTCGCGATCACCACGGCTCTTGCGGGCAATAGGCCGATGCTCGTCTCGAGGCCCGCGATACGGCCGCCGCGAACGACGAGCCCAAGGGCCTCGGCGACGATCAGCTCGGCGCCGCTCTCGGCGAGCAACATGGAGATGGCTTGGCGATAGAGCTTGCGGTCCGCCTGAATGCGCGGACCCCACACTGCCGGGCCCTTGCTGCGGTTCAGCATGCGCCGGTGGATCGCGGCACGGTCGGCTGCCCGCGCCATCAGCCCGTCGAACACGTCCAGCTCGCGCACCAGATGGCCCTTGCCGACGCCGCCGATCGACGGGTTGCACGACATCTGGCCAGCGTCCTCCGGCCGGAAGGTGAGCAGCCCGACGCGCGCGCCCCGGCGGGCCGCGGCAGCCGCAGCCTCGCATCCGGCATGGCCGGCTCCGATCACCAGAACGTCGTGCATGGCTGAAGTCTTAGCCGATCAACGTTTCACGTGGAACGCTATTTCCCGAGGCAGAACCGCCCGAACAATGCGTCGAGAACATCTTCGACGCCGGCGCGGCCCGTCAGGCGGTCGAACGCGTTGCGCGCGCTCCGCAGGCTCTCGGCGATCAGGACGATGTCCTGGCCTGACGCCACGCCCTCCAGCGCCTCGGCCGCTTCGGCGAGCTGCAACGCCTGTCGGCGGTTGAGCGCGATCGCATCCTCGGCCGGCAGCAGCGAGCGCGCATTCGCCTCGACCTGGGTGAGCAGCGCGCCCAGGCCCTCGCCCGTAACGGAGGACACTGGGACCGAGCCCGACGGGGCTTGCCGTCGCTCGGGCAAGTCCGCCCTGGCGTGGACACGGATGCACCGCGGGTGGGCCGGCGCGTCGCTCGGTTCGCCAAGCCAGACCAGGACATCGGCCCTGTCGACCAGCCCCGCGGCGCGCTCGACTCCGATCGCCTCGACCTCATCGTCGGTCTCACGCAGCCCGGCCGTGTCGGTGAGCAGGATCGGCACGCCACCGAGCGACAGCGGCACCTCGATATGATCGCGCGTGGTCCCCGGCACAGCGGTAACGATCGCGCGCTCCTCTCCGGCTATTGCATTGATAAGGCTGGACTTTCCTGTGTTCGGCGGACCTGCGATCACCACGCGCACGCCGTCCTTCAGGGGCTCGACCCGAGGCCGCTCCAGCCATTGGCGGAGCTCGCCGGCAAGCAGCGCGCAATCGCGCAGCAAGGCGGGATCAACCGCTTCGTCCTCTTCGTCATAGTCGATCGCGCGTTCGGCCCGGGCCGACAGGGAAAGCAGCCGCTCCTGCCACGCGGCGATCTGCTTCCTGAGACCCCCCTCCGCCAGGACAAGCGCCGCCTTGCGCTGCGACTCGGTCTCGGCCTCGATGAGGTCCGCGAGGCCTTCAGCTTCGGTCAGGTCGATCCGGCCGTTCTCGAATGCGCGGCGGGTGAACTCGCCGGGCTCCGCCTGTCGCAACCCCTCAATGCGTCCCAATGCGGCCAGCACCGCGTCGACCACCGCCCGTCCGCCATGGGTGTGGAGCTCGATCACATCCTCCCCGGTCGAGCTCGCCGGGCTGTCGAAACGTAGGACCAAGGCTTCGTCGAGCAGGTCGTCAGATGTCGGGTCGCGAAGCTCGCGCACCGCCGCCATCCGCGCTTCGGGAAGCGCGCCGGCCAAGGCTGTCGCGGCGGCCTGAGCCCCTGCCCCGCTGACGCGGATCACCGAGATCGCTGCCGGCGGGCGACCGCTCGACAGCGCAAAGATCGTGTCGGTCATCGCCTCAGGCGAAGTTGGCGATCACCGGCGCAACATGGCCCGCGCCTTCGTAGATCATCTTCAGGGCGACCCAGAGGATGACCAGCAGGCCGACCCAGCCGATCCAGCGATAGCGCTCGATGTAGCGGGCGATGAAATTGGCAGCGACGCCCATCAGCACAACCGACAGCACGAGGCCGAACACCAGCACATAGGGATGCTCGCGCGCCGCTCCAGCCACCGCCAGTACATTGTCCAGGCTCATGCTCACGTCGGCGACGGCGACCCCCCAGGCGGCGCTGGCGAACGTCTTCGCAGGCCTCACGCCCGAATGCTCGTCGCCCACGATCTCCTGCGAGCCAGCGCTTTCGCCCTTGTGGCGCAGCTCGCGGTACATTTTCCAGGCAACCCACAGGAGCAGGATTCCGCCAGCGAGAACGAGGCCGACGATCTGCAGCAGCTGCGAGACGACCAGCGCGAAGGCGACCCGCAGCACCAGCGCGGCAGCGACGCCGATCAGGATGACCTTCTTGCGTTGATGGTCGGGTAGCCCGGCGGCCAGCGCACCGACGACGATTGCATTGTCGCCGGCGAGAACGATATCGATCAGCAGGATCTCGACGAGCGCCGCGAAGGCGCCGGGAGGGATCAGCGAAAGGTCCATCGGCCCGCTGCTAGCCGAGCCCCAGCACGTGCCTCAAGCCCAGTACATGCTCGCCGCCCATGAAACCCTCATAGATCATGTTGCAGGCCACCCACAGGATCACGGCCAGGCCGATGTAGTTGATCCAATGATGCCGTTCGATCAGCCGTGCGACATAATTGGCGGCGAGACCCATGAACAGGACGGAGAAGCTGAGCCCGATGAACAGCAGCGCCGGATTGTCGCGCGCGATCGACGCGACGAGCAGCACGTTGTCGAGGCTCATGCTGAGGTCGGCGATGGTGATCCCGATCGCCGCCTGAAGGAACGTCTTGCTGCGCGGCGGTCCCTCGACCGCCGTGGTCGATTCGTCGTCGGCGATCACATCCACCTTCGGATGCATCTGGCGCCACATGTTGTAGGCGACCCACAGGAGCAGCAGGCCTCCGGCGAAGACCAGCCCGGTCACGCGCAGCAGCTGGGTCGCGACCACCGCGAAGGTGATTAGGAACACCAGCGCCATGCCGACGCCGAACAGCAGGACCTTCTTGCGCTCCCGCGCCGGCAGGCCCGAGGCCAGCGAGCCCATGATCACGACATTGTCGCCGGCCATGGTCAGGTCGCCGACGATGATCTGACCGAGCTTGGCCATGCCGGCCGCGGTGAAGATCGCGCCGAAATCGAACCCCTCGAGCATGGGTCCTTGAACGCTCCTACTGGTTCATCGACGCGAAGAAATCTTCGTTCGACTTGGCGTCCTTCATCTTGTCGAGCAGGAACTGCATCGCGTCGACCGTGCCCATCTGCATCAGGATGCGGCGCAGCACCCACATCTTGGTGAGCGTGCCCTGCTCGACCAACAGCTCTTCCTTGCGAGTGCCGGACTTGCCGACGTCGAGCGCCGGGAAGATGCGCTTGTCGGCAACCTTGCGGTCCAGAATGACCTCGCTGTTGCCGGTGCCCTTGAACTCTTCGAAGATGACCTCGTCCATCTTGGAGCCGGTGTCGATCAGCGCGGTAGCAATAATCGAGAGCGATCCGCCTTCCTCGATATTGCGCGCGGCGCCGAAGAAGCGCTTGGGCCGCTGGAGCGCGTTGGCGTCGACGCCGCCGGTCAACACCTTGCCCGAGCTCGGCACCACCGTGTTGTAGGCGCGGCCAAGGCGCGTGATCGAGTCGAGCAGGATCACGACGTCCTTCTTGTGCTCGACGAGGCGCTTGGCCTTTTCGATCACCATCTCGGCGACCTGGACGTGGCGGCTGGCAGGCTCGTCGAAGGTCGAGGAAATGACCTCGCCGTGGACCGAGCGCTGCATGTCGGTAACTTCCTCGGGCCGCTCATCGATCAGCAGCACGATCAGGATCACCTCGGGATTATTGTCGGTGATTGCCCGTGCGATGTTCTGCAGCAGCACGGTCTTGCCGGTGCGGGGGGGAGAAACGATCAGCGCGCGCTGGCCCTTCCCGATCGGTGCGACGATGTCGATGACGCGCGCCGACTTGTCCTTGATGGTCGGATCGAGCGTGTCGAGCTTCAGCTTCTCGTCGGGATAGAGCGGCGTCAGATTGTCGAAGTTGACGCGGTGTCGGACCTGCTCGGGATCGTCGAAATTGATCGTCGTGACCCGGGTCAGGGCGAAATAGCGCTCGCCCTCCTTGGGCCCCCGGATCTCGCCCTCGACCGTGTCGCCGGTGCGGAGGCCGAATCGCCGAACGATCGACGGCGCGACATAGATGTCGTCCGGACCGGCGAGGTAATTGGCCTCGGGGCTGCGGAGGAATCCGAAGCCATCGTTCAGCACCTCGATGGTGCCCGATCCCATGATCTCAACGCCATTTTCGGCCTGGATCTTGAGGATCGAGAACATGAGGTCCTGCTTGCGCATCGTGGATGCGCCTTCGACGCCCATCTCCTCGGACATTGCGACGAGGTCGGCGGGAGTCTTCTTTTTCAATTCTTTCAAATGCATGGGTAGATTCTTTTCTTGGGGAGTTGGTGCTCGAGCTCGTCAAACTGGCCGAAAGCTGCGGACGCGGCAGGACGCCGCGAAGCGATGAGGAAGCGGACGGCTGAATAGGGAAACTGGCCGTGGCCGCCTGCGATTCGAGGTATGTCTCGACCCGCCCGCTGTCAATCAGCAGCGCATCGGCCGAGCGCCGAATCGACTAGAAAGGCCGGACGATCACCAGCACGACGATCAACGCCGCGGCGATCCCGGGTATTTCGTTGAGCATCCTCACCGCTTTGCCCGACAGCGGCCGCTCGCCTCTCGCAAGCTTCTTGCCATAGGCGCCAAGCCAGCCCTGATAGCCGCTGAGCGCGATCACCAGGACGAACTTGGCCACGAACCACCCTTGGTGAAAGGCGTCGATGTGAAAGGCCAGCATCAGGCCCAGCACCCAGACGGCACCGATCGCAGGGGTAAGGATGATCGACCGGACGCGTGCCTCGCGCTCGATCCAGGCGCGGTCTTCCGGTGATCCGACGGCCGTTTCCTGATGATAGACGTACAGTCGCGGCAGCAAGAACAGGCCGGCCATCCAGAAGATCACGAAGGTGACATGGGCCGCCTTGACCCATGGGTAAGCAAGCCCGAGCCAACCGGTCCAATCGCTCACTTGTCCCCCTTCACCAGCTTGATGAGCTGCTCGACATGGGCGATCGGCGTGTCCGGCAGGATTCCGTGCCCGAGATTGAAGATGTGTGGTCGGCCGTCGAAAGCGTCAAGGATACGCCTGGTCGCGGCCCTGAGCTCCCTGCCCCCGGCCATCAACGCCAGAGGGTCGAGGTTGCCCTGCAGGGGAAGCTCGTCCGGCAGCGTTGCAGCAGCCCAGGCCGGGTCGACCGTCTCGTCGAGCCCGATGCAATCGACCATCGTATCGCGCGCATAGGCGCCGAGCTTGCCGCCGGCGCCCTTGGGGAAGCCGACCACCGGGAGATCGGGGTGACGCTGCTTCAGCGCAGCAACCAGCCGCGCAGTCGGCGCGATCACCCAGCGCTCGAACTGCGCGGGCGAAAGGCTCCCCGCCCAGCTGTCGAACAATTGCAGCGCCTCGGCTCCGGCCTCGACCTGGCCGAGAAGATAATCGAGCGTCACCTGTTCGATGCGCGCGATGATGTCGCCGAACCTGCCCGGGTCGGCATAGGCTAGCCGCCGCGCCTCGGATTGATCCCGGCTGCCCTGGCCGGCGACCATGTAGGTCGCGACCGTCCAAGGGCTGCCGGCAAAACCGATCAGCGTTTTGTCTTGGCCGAGCTGCGCTTTCACCTTGCGCACCGTCTCGTAGACCGGGTCCAGCCGCGCCGCGTAGGGCGTCAGGCTCTCGAGCTCGGCACTGATCAGCGGCGGCGTCAGGCGCGGCCCCTCGCCCGTCACGAAGGCAAGGTTCTGGCCGATGGCGAACGGGACGATCAGGATGTCCGAAAAGAGGATCGCCGCATCGAGCTGGGGGAAGCGCTCGAGGGGCTGGATCGTGACTTCGGCGGCCGCATCGGAATCATAGACCAGGTCGAGAAAGCTTCCCTTGTCCTGCCTCAGCTGACGGTATTCGGGAAGATAGCGGCCCGCCTGGCGCATCATCCACATCGGGCGAGGCGTGCATGGCCGGCCGCGAAGCACGCTGAGCAAAGGCTTGAGCGCCTGCGTTTCCGTTTGATCCGCAGGCTTCGGCGCCACCCTTCTTCTCTCCCTTATATATTTAGAATCTAAGATTGATGATGTGGTTGGGGCTGGGGTTGCGGGGTTTAGGCGGAGCTTCCCGAATTGCCAACAAGGCGGGCTGGTCGTTCCTCTCGGGACGATCGCGAGTCGCGCCGATTCCCACCCGTGATTCACAGTCTGGGGACAAGATTTTTCCCCGTGGATGAATCCTCGAACGGCCGTCGCGTGGAGCTTTGCAAATCACCGGTTGAGCCCCTCCCCAGCGCCGCGCTAGCCTTGCCCCGCCCCTTTTCCACAAGGTTGTTCGATTGAGCCTGATCCTCGCTTCGACCAGCGCCATCCGCCGCCACATGCTCGACGCCGCCGGCGTTACATATGAGGCGGTGAAGCCGCATGTCGACGAGGCGGCGCTGAAGCTCGGCCTGACCGACGCAGCCGACATCGCCGGACGACTGGCCGAGGCCAAGGCCGTCAGCGTTGCGGGCGAATGGGTGATTGGCAGCGACAGCGTCGTCAGCGCCGGCGGGCGGCTGTTCGGCAAGCCGCGCGATCGCGAGGACGCCGCCGAGCACCTGCGCTTCTTTTCGGGCAAGACCATGGAGCTCACCAGCTCGGTGGCACTGGCCCGCGATGGCAAGCCGGACTGGCGGCACGTCGGAACTGCGCGGCTCGAGGTTCGTCCGCTGTCCGACGCGTTCATTGGCGACTATCTCGATGCCGAATGGCCAGAGGTCGGCTACACTGTCGGCGTTTTCCGGCTGGAGGCGCGCGGCGTGCAGTTGTTTTCGTCGATCGATGGCGACCATTTCACCATCCTCGGGATGCCGCTCATTCCGCTGCTTGGCGCCTTGCGCGACCGCGGCCTGATGCCCGCATGATCCGGATCGCGCTTACCGGCTCGATCGGCATGGGCAAGTCCACCGTCGCGAAGATGTTCGAGCGCGCCGGCGTCCCGGTGTTTGATGCTGACGCCGTGGTTCGGGCGCTCCAGGCGCCGGGCGGTGACCTTGTCGACAGGATCGGCGAGGCCTTCCCCGGCTGCGTTCGCGCGGGAACGCTCGACCGGGAATGCCTGGCCGCGATCGTCCTTTCGGACCGCGACAAGCTCGCCGCGCTCGAGGAGATCGTGCATCCCGCGGTCCGGGACGCACGCGAGCGCTTCGTCGCCGAACATCCGGATGCGTCGGCGTTGGTGTTCGAGATTCCCTTGCTGTTCGAGACGGCTGGGGAGGGCGAGTTCGACAAGGTGGTCGTCGTCTCCGCGTCGGCCGAAGTCCAGCGCGCCCGAGTGCTCGAGCGGACCGGAATGACACCGAGCAAGCTCGAGTCGATCCTCGCCCGCCAGACACCCGACGAGGACAAGCGCGCCAAGGCCGACTTCGTGGTTGATACGGGTACCGACCTATCCACAACTGAAAGCCAGGTGCGAGACATTCTGGCTTGTCTCGGAATCCGCGACACCCGATAGTTTTCGGCGATGCGGGAGATCGTCTTCGATACGGAAACCACGGGGCTCAACCCGCTCGGCGGCGATCGCATGGTCGAGATCGGTTGCGTGGAGATCATCAACCGGGTCGAGACCGGGCGCCATTACCACGCTTATTTCTATCCGGAACGCGACATGCCGTTCGAGGCGGAGATGGTGCACGGCCTGACCAACGCCTTCCTGTCGGACAAGCCGCTGTTCGCCGACAAGGCCGAAGAGCTGCTCGAATTCATCGAGGATTCGCCGCTGGTCGCGCATAATGCGAGCTTCGATTTCGGCTTCCTCAACTATGAGCTCGAACGATGCGGCCGCCCGACGGTGTCGATGAACCGCATGCGCGACACGCTCCAGTTGGCGCGAATGAAGCATCCCGGCGCGAAGCACAGTCTCGACGCCTTGTGCATGCGGTTCGGGATCGACCGGAGCCACCGGGTGAAGCATGGCGCACTGCTCGACGCCCAGCTGCTCGCCCAGGTCTATGTCGAGCTTACCGGCGGCCGGCAGATCGGGCTCGGGCTGGTCGCCGAGGCAGGCACGGTCGCGGTGCGGGCCTCCGCCGGGCCGGTCACGACGCGCGAGCCGCGGCCGGCTCGTCCCCATGCGCCGCTCGCCGCGGAACTCGAACGCCACCGCGCGTTTATTGCCAAGCTCGTCAACCCGCTGTGGGAACGGTTCGCGCCGCAACACTAGCGGGCCGGTTGACGGCGTGACGGGCGCGGTCCTAAGCGCCCGCAGCAGCGAAGGAGCCAGCCACAAATGGACGTTCGGGTCGCGGGTCATCAGGTCGATACCGGCGAGTCGCTGCGCGAGCATGCGCAGCGTCGAGTCGCCGACATCACGGAAAAATATTTTTCCCGGTCCGTGGGAGCCAACGTCACCTTCGGCCGAGGTCCGAACAACGACTACACCTGCGACATCGTCGCGCCGGTCGTGAATGGGGTCGTGCTCAAGGCTTCGTACAGCGGTCGCGAGCCCGAGATCGCGTTCAACGGCGCCGCGGACCGGATCGAAAAGCAGCTTCGGCGCTACACCAACCGGCTGAAGGACCATAAGGTCGACGAGTCGGAGACTGCGCCCTTCATCGAGAATGCCGCCTACACGATCTTCGCCGGCGCGGTGCCGAGCCAGAGCGAGACTGACCAGGCCGGGCATCCGACCATCGTCGCCGAGACTCGCGTCGACATCCCGGACTCGAGCGTCTCGGATGCGGTGATGTTGATGGACCTGCGCAACACGCCGGCGCTGATGTTCAGGAACAGCGCAACCGGCGAGTTCAACATGATCTACCGCCGCGAGGACGGGAATATCGGCTGGGTCGAGCCGCATACCGACTGAGCACCAGCAACCTTGATGCGGCCTGGTGCGACCGGTCGCACCACTCACGAGTTTTCGCCCGATGCAGCTTGCCGACTTCCTCGATTGCGACGCGATCAAGACGTCCCTCCCGGGCGGCAACAAGCGCTCGCTTCTTCAACAGCTTGCCAACCTTGCCGCGCAGCGGCTCGGGCTTGACGCTGGCGCGGTGAACGCCGGGCTCACCGAGCGGGAACAACTCGGCTCCACCGGGTTCGGCCAGGGCGTCGCCATTCCACACGCGAAGATCGATGGCCTCGCCCGGATCTACGGCCTGTTCGCGCGCCTTGGCGAGCCCGTCGACTTCAAGGCGATCGACGGGCGTCCGGTCGACCTTGTGTTCCTGCTTCTCTCGCCGCCCGGCGCCGGCGCCGAGCATCTCAAGGCGCTGGCGGCGATCAGCCGCGTTACGCGCGATGCCGCGACTCTGGAGCGCTTGCGCGGCGCGCGCAGCCGCGATGCACTGGCGGCGGTCCTGATGGGCGCCGACGAACGGGAAGCCACCTGAGCGACCGCCTCCCAACGCACGTCGAGGTTGCGGGCATTCTTCGCCGCGCACAGGCGGAAGGCGGTTTCGCGACTGTAATGAGGAAAGGCGACGAGCACCGAGGGTCGGTGCTTGTGTTCGTGACCAGTCGCGGCGCGCATTGCGCAGTCCTCGAACGAATACTCAATCTCGACGGAAGCTACGGTTGGCAGCGCGTTGGGCCAGCCGAATCGTCCGGTTCCGCTGAAATTGCTGATTTCCTCGCTCGCCGGACACGATTCGACGAGGATTTGTGGGCAATCGAACTGGATATCGCGGACCCCGAACGGTTCATCGCTGAAACAATGTTAACGGGTTGACCCCCCGCGCGACGGGACCGAAACCATTCTCAACAACAAGAGCGGGGGGCATTTCCTCGAGGCGCCAGCGCCGGGGAATGCCACGCGAGACGGGGAATCACAGAGCGCTGGCCAAGTAACGGTCAAGTAACGCGCAGCGTTTTCAACGTGGTTCACCGCACGAGATGGCGTGAATTTTGGCTTCTTTTCGCTCAGCTTTGCTGATGGTTGCGGCGCTTACCGCAACGATTGTTGCCCCGGTCAAGGCCGGACCTGCCGCCGAGCCGCTGGTTTCGGTGGCCAACGCGACCCTTCCGTCGATCGCGCTTCCTGATCTGCTCGATCCGAAGGGTGAGCCGGCCCTGTCCGAGCCGGTACCGACGGAGCCTTCGAACCTAGACACCGATCTTCAGACCGACACAACGGAGGCGGTCGCGACGGCCAGGCCGACCGGCGATCTGGCGACCATGGTCACCGAACTCCGTGCTCCCGAGGCGGGCAGCCGCGAGCTCGAGTGCCTTGCCACCGGCATCTATTTCGAGGCGAAGAGCGAGCCGCTTGCCGGCCAGCTTGCCGTCGGCAAGGTCATTGCGAACCGCGCGTCGAGCGGCCGCCGCTTCCCCAGCACCTATTGCGGCGTGCTGTTCCAGCGCGGCCAGTTCTCATTCGTCCACGGCCACAGCCTCCCGGCGGTCGCGCACAGCAATCGCCAGTGGCAGACTGCCGTTGCGATTGCGAAGATCGTCGACCAGCGGCTCCAGCAGTCGTCCGTCGGCAATGCGCTCTTCTTCCACGCCCGCTACGTTTCGCCGGGCTGGGGCCTGAAGCGCGTTGCGTCGATCGGCAATCACATCTTCTACCGTTAGAATCTTAGGAGTGGGGCGGGCAGCGGGCGGGCTTCGGCCCGCCCGCTTTCTTTGGGGCGACGACACTCGCCCGATTGGCTGCGTTCTCACATTGTTCTAATGTCGGGCAATGGCCACCCAACCCGATTCTCCCTGCTTCACCGACGCACCGCCGATCGCCACCGACGTCGCTCGCGGAGTCACTCGCCTGTTATGCCGGCAGGACTTGTTCGCGGTGTGTGAGATGCCGCTGCCCAACGGTCGCCGCGCCGACCTGATGGCGATCGACAGCGGCGGCAGCTTCACCATCGTCGAGATCAAGGTCGCGAAGGCTGACCTCACCGGCGATTCGAAGTGGCTCGATTATCTCGAATATTGCGACCGCTTCTATTGGGCGGTGCCGCCATACCTCGCGCGGATCCTCGACGAGGAACGCTATCTGCCAGGCGAAGCCGGTCTGATTGTCGCGGATCGTTACGATGCGGCGGTGGTGCGTGAGGCCGCGCATCGCCCGCTCGCACCGGCGCGCCGTAAGGCCGAACTGTTGCGCTTCGCCCGCCGTGCGGCGCGACGGCTTGCGGCTCAGGTCGATCCGTCGCTCGGCGACTTCACTTAGTCGGCTGGGCCTTCTTGGCTTCGATGAGCTTGAGGATTTCGCGGGCGCGCGTGTCCCGCTTCGCATAGTCGCGGGCCGAATAGCCGGCCGCGGCATCGGTGCGGTCCGGGTTGGCGCCGGCTTCCAGCAGCTGCCTGACGATCGGCAGGTTGCGCTGCTGGACGGCGATGATCAGCGGCGTTTCTCCCATCCGGTTGGCCGCGTCGACTTTTGCACCGAGGGCCAGCAGCCAGGTCACCGCCTGCTCGAAACCGACGCGCGACGCGGCGATCAGCGGCGTGTCCCCGCCCTTGCCGCCGAGGTTAGGGTCGGCGCCGTTGTTGAGCAGGTAGCCCGTCCAGGTCTCATCGCTTCGGTTGATGGCGATGATCAGGCCGGTGTTCCCCTCGCCGTCCTTCGTGTTGACGATGCCGTTCGGATGAGCCGACAGGGTCGAGATCGCCTTGTCGCCGTCACGCTTCTTGACGGCTTCGACAAATTCGTTGCCCGGCGTGCCCATTTGCGCCGCGGCAGGGGCGGCAGCGAGCGAGCTTGCCGCCACAACAACAAAAACCAGATGTTTCACGATCTTATGCCCCGAACTGATGCGTCGTCCCGCTTGATTGCCGGGGCTTAGCAGAGCAAGGCTCGACATCAAATGAACGAGGACCGGCCATTCTGGGAACGACCGCTCGCCACGCTCGACGGTGGCGAGTGGGAAGCGCTGTGCGACGGCTGCGGCCGCTGCTGCGTCCACAAGCTCGAGGATGAGGAAACCGGCCTTCTCTATCCGACCAACGTTGCCTGCAAGCTGCTCGACCGCCGCAACGGCCGCTGCCTCGATTACAAGAACCGGATGAAGCTCGTGGCCGATTGCGTGAAGCTCGATCGCAAGAATCTGAACGGGCTTGAGTGGCTTCCCGGAACTTGCGCTTATCGGCTTCGCGCTGCCGGCCAGCCTCTGCCCGAGTGGCACTATTTGATCTCGGGAAGCCGCGAGACGGTCCACGAAGCCGGGCAGTCGACCCGCGGCTGGACCGTCAGCGAGGACGACGCCGGCGAGCTCGAATATCATGTGGTCGAACGCTCGCTCTGAAGCGGCGCTGGAGGCGGCGCTTCCGGTTCCGATCGAGGTCCGCCCCGTTCGCAACGCGCGGCGGATGCGGCTGCGCTTCGACGAAACCAGCGGGACGCTGAAGCTTTCCTGTCCCTGGCGCACCAGTCGCCGTGCCGCGCTCGCCTGGGCGCTCGACCAACGCGATTGGATCGAGGCGCAGCTCGCCCGCGCCGAACCGGGCGAGCCGTTCGAGCCGGGTGCGGCGATCCCGTTGGAAGGCCAGGATGTCAGGCTGGTGTGGGACCCGGCCGCGGGGCGGACGCCGACATTGGCCGATGGCGAACTTCGCTGCGGCGGTCCCCGCGAAGGCTTCGCACGCCGGATCGAGCTTTTCCTGAAGCGTCGCGCACTCGACGTGATGAGTGTCGAGGCCGCCGACTATGCCGATGCCGCAGACGTCACGGTGCGATCGGTCAGCGTCGGCGATGCCGGGACGCGTTGGGGGAGTTGCTCGTCGCAAGGACGAATTCGCCTGAGCTGGCGGCTGATCCTCGCTCCGCCGGCGGTCCGCAAATTCGTCGTCGCGCACGAGGTCGCCCACCTCAAGCACCTCGACCATAGCCCTCGGTTCAAGGCGCTCGAAGCCCAGCTGTACGGCCCCGGCCTCAGCGAGGCGAAGGCGCTGCTACGCCGCGTTGGGCCGCGGCTGCGACGGGTCGGGCGGGGGCGCTAGCGGATCAGGCGGGGGCTGGCGCGGGGGCTGGCGTTGGGGCGGCGGCTGTCGCTGCGGCTGCGGCGGGAAGGCCTGGTCGAGCTCCTGCTGGCTGGGGTCGCCCGTTCCGTCCGGCCTGACCATCGGCGGCGGAGCCCCCGTGTCCTGCGGCGGGGGCGGAGTGCCAAGCGGCATGCCGTTCTCGTCGACCATCGGCTGCATCTCGTTGGCATCGATCGCCTGGTCGCCGAACATCTGCTCCTCGGGCGTCAGCTGCCAGTCCGGCATCGGGACCTGGGTCTCGAATTGCTCGACCGGGCGCCGAGCGACGGCGACGGTCATGAAGTCGTGGAAGGCGCGCGCCGGCGCGGTGCCGCCCTGAAGTCCCGCGACCGGGCGGGCATCGTCGCGGCCCATCCAGACGCCGGTTGTGAGCCCGCTCGAAAAGCCGATGAACCAGCCGTCCTTGTTCGAGCTCGTGGTGCCGGTCTTGCCGGCGACGGGACGGCCGATCTGCGCGGCGCTGCCCGTGCCCGACAGAACCGCGGACTGGAGCAGGTCGGTCATCTCGGCCGCGACCCATGGCGCCACCAGCACGCGTTCCTCGTCGGCCTCGCGCTGGTAGAGGATGTGCCCGTCGGCGGTGACCACACGCCGGATACCGTAAGGCGTTACTGCGACGCCCTTGTTGGAGACCGATGCGAAAGCACGCGCCATGTCGATCAGCCGCACGTCGCTGCTGCCGAGGACCATCGAGGGGTAGGTCGAGATCGGGGTCGTGATCCCGAACCGGCGAGCCATGTCGGCAATGGTCGAAAAGCCGACCTGCGCGCCGATCTTGGCGGAGATCGTGTTGATCGACCGCGAGAAGGCCTCGCGCAGGGTCACCGGCCCAAGGTTCGTGCGGGTCGAGTTGCGCGGGCTCCAGCCGTCGATCGTCACCGGCTCGTCGACGATCGTGTCGGTCGGCTTCATCCCGGATTCGAGCGCGGAGAGGTAGACGAACAGCTTGAACGCCGACCCCGGCTGGCGGACCGCCTGGGTCGCGCGGTTGTAGATCGACGCGACATAGTCCTTGCCGCCGACCATCGCGCGGACCGCGCCGTCGCGGTCGATTGCGACCAGAGCGCCCTGCGTTCCGTTGGGGGCATTGGCTCGGATCGCTCGGTCGGCGGCGAGCTGCATGCCCGGGTCGAGCGTGGTCCAGACGTCGATCGGCTCGCTGGTCTGGTCGATCAAGGTATCGAGCTGGGGCAGGGCCCAGTCGGTGAAGTAGCGGACGCTGTTCTGGCTGGTAGTCTGCTGGATGCGGACCTCTGCCGGGTTGACCGCCGCCGCGGTGTCGGCCGTGATGAAGCCGTTCCGGACCATCGTCTGCAGGACCACGCCGGAGCGCGAGCGCGCCGCCTCGACGTCGGCCGAGGGCGAATAGTTGGATGGCGCCTTGACCAGGCCGGCGATGATCGCCGCCTCGCCGAGACTTAGGTGATCCGCGCCATGGCCGAAGAATTTTCGCGAGGCCGCGTCGATCCCATAGGCACCGCCGCCGAAATAAACGCGGTTCAAATAGAGCTCGAGGATCTGGTCCTTGCTGAACTTCCGCTCGAGCGCCATCGCCAGGATGCCTTCCTTGATCTTGCGCACGAAATTGCGGTTGTTGGTCAGGAAGATGTTGCGGGCGAGCTGCTGCGTGATCGTCGACGTCGCGCGGACGCGATGGCCGGTCGTCACGGCCGAGGCGAGAGCGCGGCCGATGCCGATCGGATCGATGCCGATATGACTTCGGAAGCGGCGGTCCTCGGTCGAGATCATCGCCGCCCTCATTTCCGCGGGGATTCGCTCGTACGGCAGCCATTGGCCGAAGCTGGGGCCCATTTGCACCAGCACCTGGCCGTTGGCGGCGCGCACGCGGATCATCTGGCCGAGATCGGACCGCTTGGTGAGGTCGCCGTAGCTCGGCAGGTATGCGGTTGCGACCGCGACGGCGACGATCAAGCCGAGCAGCGACAGCAGGGCCGCATATGCGAGGCCCTTGGCGATGCCCTTGAAGGTGGAGCGGTCACTTTGCGGTTTGGGACGCGATCGGGCCATTTGCCTGGGTGGGATAGAAAGGTGCGCAGCTGCCGACAATAGCTGCTTCGGCCGCAAGCGCGCCTTGCGCGAGGGAGGGTTAGCAGCGGCTTAACCCTGTCTTAGCCTGTCGCTGCTAGCCCCTTTGCCATGGGTCGATCCACGCTCTTCGCCGTCGGGCTCGCACTTGGTGCTCTTGCGGCCTTCTCGCCGCAGGCGGCAGCGCAGTGCCGCCTGTGCGACGTGCCGTCGACCCAGCTGCCGGCGGACAGCGCCGACGGCGATGTCGAGCTGCTGGTCGAAGCCAGCCTGGATTTCGATCGACTGATCTTCTCCGGCACGGGCTTCGGGGCGGCCACGATGCGCCCAGACGGCTCGAATGGCGCGGAAGGGGTCGTGACCTCGGTCGGGCCTCGAGCGCGCGTCGGCACGGTGCTCGTGCACGGCGCGCCCGGCCGCGCTCTCAGGATCCAGCTCCCGCACCGGATCGAGCTCTATTCGTTAAGCGGCGGTCGCATCACCCTCGACCAGGTATCGACCGACCTGCCGGCCGAGCCTCGGCTCGATGCCGCGGGCAACCTCAGCTTTCGATTCGGCGGGCGACTAGTCGTCAGCGGAGATTCCGATGGCCAGTATCGCGGCGACCTGCCGATCACCGTCGAATATCTCTGAGGATCACTCCGTTTCGGTGGAAATCCTAAGCCGACATTAACCATGAGCTTCAGCGAAGCCGTAAGCGCTTCTGGTTAATGATGCGGTGACGATAAGCGAACCAAGTGGGGACGAGTCATGCATAAGACCATCTCAACCGCCGGCGTAGTGCTCGCATCGCTGCTTGCCGCGAGCCCGGCCGCCGCCGTGAGCCCGGCAAGCCAGGCCACGGCCAATGCCAAGATCTACAAGCCGCTCACCATCTCGAAGGTGCAGAACCTCGATTTCGGCGTGATCGTGCTCGGCGCGGGCGCCTGGGCCGGCGAAGTGGTGAGCCTGAGCCAGGCCGGGGCGCTGACCTGCGGCGGCGGCACCAACCTCACCTGCAGCGGCTCCCCGCAGGTCGCCAAATATCACCTCGTCGGGACCAACAATGCGACGGTGACCGTCAGCTCGCCGGGCTTCAACCTGACAGGGCCCGGCACCCTGGCGTTCACGCCCAACGCGCCGGCCACGGTCAACCTCGGCGCGACGGGTTCTACGACGGGCGTCGATTTCTCGATCGGCGGCTCGATCACGCTCGCCTCGACGACGCCCGACGGCGTCTACAGCGGCACCTTCGCGGTGACCGCCGACTATCAGTAAGGCTTTATCGGCTAGCGGCAGTTTCTGCCGCAAAGTGGGGGAGGGGGCTGCCGGCAACGGCGGCCCCTTTTCCGCTTCAATTGCGGATCCATGGTTGATCGCGCGAAGATGGTTGACTGAAATTCAACCATTTCGGTTGTACCCCACTCGGTCGAGCCATCACTTCTAGAGGATTGGCAGTTTTTGCGTTGGAACGTCACCAAGCTCGCATTGATGCTGATTGCGCTGGCCGGCGTCCTGCCGATCGGCGCCGCGGCGCATGCGGCAACGGCGGTTGCACAAGTCACTGCGCAAGGGGTCAAGCCGCTGATCCTGACGAAGGTCCAGGACCTGGACTTCGGCAGCGTGACGCTCGGGACCGGCGTGTGGAGCAATGCCACCGTGGCCCTGTCGCAGGCGGGCGCGCTGACTTGCACCAATCCGAACATCACCTGCACCGGCGCCACCACGGTTGCCATCTACAACGTCCAGGGCTCGAAGCAGCAGGCGGTGCGCATCAGCGCGCCGAACGTGACCCTGGTCAACCAAAGCGATTCGAGCCAGACCCTGACCCTGGTCACCGACGCGCCTGCCGACCTGGTTCTGGCCAACAACGGTTTCCCAGGGTCCGATTTCTCGATCGGCGGATCGGTGACGATCAATTCGACCACGGCGGCCGGCGTCTATGTCGGCACGTTCAACGTGACCGTCGATTACTGACCCGCCGAAGACGAATTTCCCGTCATGGTTGACCGAAAATAAACCATTTCGGACCCATACCCGCGGCGACCGCTCCATCTAGGAGCCAAGTGGGGGTCGTCGTGATGCATTTGTGGACCAGGTCCATCCTCGCCGCCGGGCTGTTCGCCGCGGCATTCCAGCCAACCGCTGCCGTAGCCGGCGTCGGCGACCTTCTGGTCGCGCCGACGCGGCTGGTACTCGACGGCCGCAAGGGCGCCGAGGTGATCCTCAACAATATCGGCGACGAGCCCGCGACCTACCGCGTGTCGGTCGAGTTCCGCCGGATGACGGAGAAGGGCGAGCTGGTCGACGTCACGGCGCCCAGCGCTACCGACAAGGCGGCCGCCGACATGATCGTCTATGCACCGCGCAAGGTCACCCTGGCGCCGCATGAGCCGCAGGCGATCCGCATCACGGCACGACCGCCCCAGGGCCTGCCCGATGGGGAATATCGAGTCCACATGCTGTTCCGCGCGATCCCGCCGGCTAATCCGGTGGTCCAGGCTGCGGCGGCGCCGGCGAAGGGCGTCCAGTTCCAGCTGACTCCGATCTATGGCGTGACCATCCCGGTGATCGTGCGCCTCGGCAATCTCGACGCCAGCGCCGGAATCGCCAACGTCCAGCTTGAGCACAAGGTTGGCGGCGACGCGCTGGGTTTCGACCTGACGCGCACCGGCACTCGCTCGACCTATGGCGAGGTTCGCGTGCTGAAGGCCGGGGTCAAGGCCCCGATCGCGCTGATGAAGGGCATCGCGGTCTATACCGAAGTGCCCCAGCGCCACGTCAGCGTCCCGCTGGCCGAGGCCTATAGGAGCGGGCTTACGGGACCGGTGACGGTTCAATATGTCGAGACCTTCGACGACGGCATTCACCTCCTCGCCGAGACCCAGGCGGTGCTCCGCTAGGGGCGCTGACGGGGCGGGGTCGGAGATATGCGCGGCGGCCGTTTCTGGCTGCGCAAGGCAGCGCTGCTGCTGGTGCTCGGCGCCGGCAGCCTTGGCGCATCCGCGACCACGCCCGCCGGCGCGCCGGCACCCAAGCCGTGGACCGCGGATCCCGACGAGCAGTTCCTGCTCGACGTAAACATTCATCAGCTGCGGCTCGGCGACACGGTCCGCGCCTACAACGCACCCGAAGGCACATGTGTCGTCTTAGGCGACTTTCTGACGGCGCTGGACGTGCCGATGCGCATCGATCTCAGCGCGAAGAAAGCAAGCGGCTGGGCGTTTCGGGAACGGAACACCATCTCGATCGACATCGCCGCGATGAAGGCGACCTACGGCCCGAAGAGCGAGCCGATCGCGCCGGGAACGGTCCGCGAGACGCCCGAAGGGTGGTGCATCCAGGCGCCCGCTCTCGGCCGCTGGTTCGGAGTCACAGTCAGGCCGATGACGTCCGGTTCGGTGCTGTTGCTCGACTCCGACGTGAAGCTGCCGGTCGAACTGGCGATGGAACGAAAGCAGCGCGCCGCCCGGCTGCATCGGGCAAGCTTCGATCTCGCGAGCCTTCCGCAGGTCCGCGTGCCTTATCGGATGTGGCGCGCGCCGGCGCTCGATTTCGTCGTCAGCGGCGGTGTCACCTATCGCGCGAGCAATGGCGTCAAGATCGACCGCCAGACCTCGGTCTATGCCGCCGGCGAGATCGCGCATCTGTCCTACGATGCGCAGGCGACCACCGATTCGCACGGCAAGCCCAGCATGCTGCGATTGCGCGCTTATCGGTCGGACCCCGATGCTCAGCTGCTCGGCCCCCTCAAAGCCACGCAATACGGATTCGGCGATGTCGAGGGCTTCGATACGCGTCTGACAGGGGCGGTTGCCGCCGGTCGCGGCGCGGTCGTCACCAATCGTCCGCTGACCACGAGGACGGCGTTCGACCGAACGCGGATCGAAGGCGATCTTCCCACCGGCTGGGAGGCCGAGGTCTACCGCAATGGCGAGCTGCTTGGCTTTGCCAAGTCCGATTCGTCGCAGCGCTACGTGTTCGACGACGTCCAGCTTCTCTATGGCGAAAACCGCGTGCGCGTCGTGCTCTATGGGCCGCAGGGCCAGGTCCGCGAGCGCGAGCAGCTGATCGACGTCGCGCAGGACAATGTCCCCAAGGGGAAGACCTGGTACTGGCTCGGTGCGAACCAGCCGAGCCGAGACCTGGTCTCACTCGAAAAACCGCCGGATTCTAGCCTGCCCCGCGCACAGGCCGCGCTGTCGGTCGAACATGGTTTGGATTCGCGCACGAGCGTCGGGGTGCTCGCGCGCGCGATGCTCGTTGACGACCAGCGGCTGACCTTTGTCGAGGGCACGGTCCGCCGCTCGGTCGGCGCCGCCATCCTCGAGGTCAGCGCCGCCCGCGAATCCAATGGCGGGACGGCTGCTCACGCCCAGCTTTTGGGCAAGTTCGGACCCGTTTACGTGAACGTCGACGCGCTTATCGCAAACGATTTTCATTTGCAGGGAGGTGGCACGCCGCAGACCGTACGCGAGGTGCGAGCAGCGCTGGATACGCCGTTCAAGATTGGCCAGACGATCATTCCGGCGCACGCCGAGGCCCATTTCGTTCGGCACGTCGATGGCTCCCGCCTGCTGGAGGCGGCCAGCCGCCTGTCGGCGTCGATCGACCGCTTCAACCTTGGTGCCGAGCTTCGGTATCGGAAGGACTATGCGGTGCCTGGTGGCCCGCAGTCGCCCAACGAGCTGAGGCTTGGCCTGCTCGGCAGCGGACACATCGGCCCGGTCCGCATTCGCGGGTCCACCGAATTCGACGTCAAACCGTCAGCGCGCTTCCGCAGCGCTGAACTGTCGGCATATTGGAACGCTTCGGAGAACAGCGACTGGGAGGGCGTGCTGGCTTACGACCGCCTCCAGAGCCGTGGCCGGGCGCGCCTTACGCACATCATGCGCGCCGAATCCTTCGCGCTGGCGCTGACCGGTGAGGCGACCACCAAGGGCGATCTCGCGCTTGGCTTCAACCTCAACTTCTCACTCGATCCGCGCCATGGCCTGACTCTGTCGCGCCGGCCGCTTGCCGAAGGTGGAATGGTCCATGCCACGGTGTTCCGCGACCTCAACGACAATGGCCGGCTGGACTCGGGCGAGCCGCTCGAAAAGGGCGCTCTGATCACCACCGGTTCGCGCCAGACGCAGCGCAAGACCGATGCCAAGGGCTCGGTGACGATCGGCGGGCTGACCGCATTCGTGCCCGTGCCGGTCGGGATCGACGTGACCAGCCTGGATGACCCCATGCTGACGCCCAAGAAGGCAATCCAGGTGGTGGTGCCTCGGCCGGGCGTCGCCGCGGACGTGTCCATCGCGCTGGTCGGCGGGGGCGATGTCGAAGGCGCCTTGATGAAGAACGGTGAGCTCGGGTTCGAGGGCGTCGATCTCGAGCTGGTCGACGGCCAGGGCAAGGTGGCCGGCACTGCGCGCACCGATTTCGACGGCTTCTTCCTGTTCGAGCGCGTGCCCTATGGCGAGTATCGGCTGCGCGTCAATTCGGCGTCGGCAGCGGCTGCTGGAATCGTGTCCGAACTGGGGATTTCGCTCAAGGTCACGACCGAGCGCTCGATCGTGCGCCTCGGGTCGATCCAGGCGCCGCTCGCGCCGCACATCGCGGCAGCCCAGATCCCGGTCGCCACGCCCTGATCTAACTGATGGTGCGGTCGAGAAGACTCGAACTTCCACGGCCTTTCGGCCACAGCGACCTCAACGCTGCGCGTCTACCAGTTCCGCCACGACCGCACGTCATGAAAAGGCCGGCTGCGGAAAAGCCGCCGGCACTGGCAAGGCGCGCGCCCTAGCAAAGGCTCAATGGGGGCGCAATGCCGCCCGCGGGCGCAAGCGATTCGGTCCAGAATGGCACAATCCTTAAAGCGCCGTTTACCATTTCCGCGGGACTGCGTTAGGCAGTCGCATGTTCCTGATCGCCGCTGCCGCCCTTGCCACTGCCTCGACGCCTCACCAGGGGCCGATCGCAACTGCGCAGGCCACGGCGACGATCCGCGTCCTGACCTCGGTTCGAGTGAAGCTCGATGGCAGCTCGACGCCCGGCTTGCCGGCGCCGCGCGACGCCCAGTTGAAGTTCGCCGACGGTACGAGTCAGTCTGCAAAACTCGTGGAATTCCAGTAGGTTGTAGCGCCTCAGGCCTTCTGGCCGAGGGTGATCGTCAGATATTCCCCGCCCGGCGGCACATTGACTTCAGCACTGTTGAAAGTCGCGCTTGCGCCCGCCGCCAGCGACCGCGCCGGCGGTGCAATGGTCCAGCTGTAGACCAGCTTGCCGGCCTGGTTGGTCAGCCGGGCATTCAGCGGCGGAACGACCTGCTCCCGGCTGGTCGGGTTGATCACGCGTCCCGACACCGTCAGCAGCTCATTGCCGCTGGCCAGTTGCATCCGCTCGACATGGGGCGGGTTTGAAACTTGCAGCGGGCTGTCCCCGCCGGACGCCAGCCCCAGCCTCGACTTGAGCTCGGCCGGGGCGAGGAACCAGAAGGCGACCGCGAGCGCGGCAATGAGCAGCAAAGCGAGCAGCACCGTGCGAGTTCCACCGCGGCGGCGCGGTGCCTCCTCGTCTTCCCCGGCGAACGGGCTGAACATGTCCGGCGCGGCTTCGGCTTCGGGGGGCGCGTCCCAGTCGGCGGCGGGCGCCTGCTCGCCTTGGTCGACCGCGAGCCCCGCTTCGGGGTCCGCCGCTCCCTCGATGACGGCTTCCTCGTACGCGCGTTCCTCGGCTTCGGGGCCGCTGCGCGGCTCGATCAGCGCTGCTTCCGCAAGGCTTTCGTCCGCGTCGTCGGCGGATTCGGCGGCCGAAGCGCCATAATCGTCGGGTTCTTCCGGCGCCGACGCCACGGATTCCTCGCCTGCCGCCGTCTCGGCCGGGGGCGCGGTCTCACTGACCGCCGCCTGCTCATCCAGCTCGAGCGTGCCGGCGTCGGCTTCCGGATCCTGGTGCCAGCTGTGCTTGCAGGCCGCGCAGCGCACCTGGCGGCCTTCGGGCGGGATCGCCCCGTCCTTGACGACATATTGCGTGCCGCAGCTCGGGCAGGTCAGGATCATTGCATCAAAAGACCTCTTCCGGGACTGTCACAGGACGGTAAACAGGAATGGATGGGGCTTGGCAAGGCGCGCGCATGGCGCGCCGCTCGACCAGGCACCGGGGGATGAGGTGGTCGCAGTTGCGGAATTCGACAGCGTCGGCCTGCGCTACGGCACAGGCGCCGAAGTGCTGCGCGACCTCGATTTCCGGCTTCGCAGCGGTTCCTTCTACTTCCTCACCGGCCCGTCAGGCGCGGGCAAGACCTCGCTTCTGAAGCTGTTGTATCTGGCGCAGCGTCCGACGCGCGGCCGGATCAAGTTGTTCGGCGAGGAGCTGAGCGATGCGCCACGCGAGGCGCTTCCGCCATTTCGCCGGCGGATCGGCGTGGTGTTCCAGGACTTCCGGCTGGTCCGCCACCTGTCCGCCTTCGACAATGTTGCGCTGCCGCTTCGCGTGGCCGGCGCTAGCGACGAGGAGGTGGAGGGTCCGGTTCGCGAGATGCTCGCTTGGGTCGGTCTCGCCGATCGCGCGAGCGCTCGCCCGCCGACCTTGTCGGGCGGTGAGCAGCAGCGCGTCGCGATAGCCCGCGCAGTCATCAACCGGCCGGAGTTGCTCGTCGCCGACGAGCCCACCGGCAACGTCGATGCGGACATGGCCAACCGCCTGATGGGCCTGTTCACCGCGATGAACCGCCTCGGCACCACCGTCGTCGTCGCGACCCACGACGTAGGCTTGATTACCGCCACACCGGGCGCGCAGCTGATCCGCCTGGAGAATGGGACTTTGGTCGATCCCACAGGAACGCTCAGGAACCCGCCTCACCCGCCGCGGGGCGACGGCTGATGTTCGCCTGGTTGTTCGTATCCCCGGCCGAGCGCCGGTTGCTTGGCGGTCCGCGCTTCGGCGGCCCGACGCCCTGGGTGATCGCGATCATGAGCTTTTCGATCATGCTGATCGCCGCGTCCGGCCTGGCGCTTGCCAGCACCGCGGCGCTGGTCAGCCGTTCGATCGAATCGCGCTATGCGCTCGAGGTACCGGGCGGGGCGAACAACCTCGACACGTTGGTCCGGACGGTTCGTTCCGCACCTGGCGTTACGGCGGTCGAGGCGGTTCCGGAAAGCGAGATGCGCCGGACGCTCGAGCGCTGGCTCGGGCCCGCCGCTCAAGGCGCCGAACTTCCCGTCCCGGCGCTGATCGATTTCGATGCCGCGCCAGGCACCAACCTGTCGGCGCTCCAGCAACGCGCACAGTCGATTGCACCCGGCGCCCGAATCTCGGCCCATGGGGCCAGCGTTGGTCCGCTGCTTCACTCGCTTCGGCTGCTCCAGTGGGTCGCGTTCGGCCTCGTGGTGCTGCTGAGCATTGCCGCCTCGGCAGCGGTCGTCCTCGCCGCGCGCGGAGCGCTCGATACCCACCGCTTCACCATCGACGTGATGCACGGCATCGGCGCGACCGATCTCCAGGTCACCCACCTCTTCCAGCGCAAGATCCTGATCGATGCTCTGGTCGGCAGCCTCGCGGGCGCGGTTGCCGCGGCCATCGTCTTGCTGTTGCTCGCCAGCGGAGCCGCGCTGGCTGGCGAACTGACCGGCGGCGCGACTCTCGGGCTCGTCGACCTGCTCGTTCTGGCCGCGCTTCCCTTCGCACTGACCCTGCTGGCAACCTGGGTTGCGCGAACTGCCGTCCTCCGCGCATTGCGCAAGGCGCTATGATCGCCCGCCTCGGTGCATTGCTGCTGCTTTTCTACGCGCTCGCCTTCGTGCTGTTCGCGTTCACCCTCGGCAAGCCGGCGCCGGCTAGCGCGGCCGCGAGCGACGCTGCGGTCGTGCTCACTGGCGGGCCGGGCCGGATTGAGTATGCCATCGACGTCATCAGGGAACACAAGGTCAAGCGGTTGCTCGTCGCCGGCGTCGACCCCTCGGTGACCAAGCCCGATCTCGCCCGCCGGATTCGCGGCAGCCGGCCGTGGCTCGCCTGTTGCGTCGACCTCGGCAGCGAGTCCGTCGACACCCGCTCGAACGCGGAGGAAGCCGGACGGTGGCTCGCGCGGCACAATTATAAGTCGGTACGGCTGATCACCAGCGACTGGCACATGCGACGCGCCCGCTACGAATTCCAGAAGGGCCTCGGCGGCAAATACGTGCTGACGACCGACGCCGTGCGGACCGAGCCGAGCTTCGTCACCCTGTTCGGTGAGTACAATAAGTATTTGCTGCGCCGCCTGGCTGTGTGGGCCGACTTGTGACGGCTTTCTTCCGGTCGCTGCTCTATGCGGCGATCTTCTACCCGGCGACCGTCCTTTGGGTGTTGGTCGGGGTGCCGATCTCGCTCCTGGGCCGCCGTCAGATGCTCGGAGTGGTGCTCGGCTGGGTGGATTTCCATCACTGGCTGGTGACGCATGTCCTTGGCATCCGTGTCCGGCTGGAAGGCACGATTCCAGCCGGGCCGTCGCTGATCGCGGTCAAGCATGAGTCGATGCTGGAGACGATGGAGATGGTGCGGATCACCGACCTGCCGGTGATCGTCCTTAAGAAAGAGCTCGCGGACATCCCGCTCTTTGGCTGGATGACGCGGCGTTATGGCGTCATCGCCGTCGAACGGTCTGCGGGCGCTAAGGCGCTTCGTGCGTTGGTCGACGAGGGTCGCCGGGTCACCGCGAGCGGCCGGTCGGTCATCATCTATCCCGAAGGAACCCGGGTCCGGACCGGCGAACAGCCGCCGCTCAAGTCGGGCTTTGCCGCGCTTTACCGGGCGCTCGGGCTCGCGGTCGTGCCGGTCGCCGTCGACAGTGGACGGCTCTGGGGGCGCGGCCTCGTCCACCGCAGCGGTGTGGTGACGCTTAAGGTCGGAGAGACGATCCCGGCGGGCCTGGACCGCAAGCGGATAGAGGCGCGGGTCCACGCCGCGATCAATACCCTCAACCTAGGTGCGGAGCCGCGCGCCTAGCTTTTCTGCCGCCGCGACGATCAGCCGCGAAATCTCGGCGATCTGCTCGTCGGTGAAGCTCTTCTCGACTGGCTGAAGCGTGACTTCGAGCGCGAGGCTGAGCCCCTCCGAGGTTTCGAACCGGTCGAACAGCCGGACTCCGGTGATCGCCGCCTTGTCGGCGCCGCGGACCGAGCGGACCAGGTTGTCGGCGGGAAGGTCGATGGGGACGATGAACGCGAAGTCGCGAGTGAGGGATTGCAGCGGCGGCGGGCTATACTGGGACCGTGCATGGCCGCTCGATCGCGAAGCGGGAATGGCGTCGAAATAGATCTCGGCGGCTACCGCGCTTTCGGGCGCGTCGAGCTTTCTCGCGAGTGTCGGATGGAGCTCACCGAAAGCCGCAAGTACAGCCTTTGGCCCGAGCCCGAGCTTGGCCGACCGGCCGGGATGCCAGGTCGGGCCGGCGTCGGGAAACACCTGCAGGTTGGCGACTGGCGCGCCCGCCGCATCGAGCAAAGCGAGCACCTCGGCCTTGGCATCGAATGCGTCGAACGACTGCGCCTTGCCTGACTGCCAGCCGCGCGCGCGGCTTTCGCCGGCGAGCAGCAGGCCTAGCGTCGGATGCTCGGTGTCGCCAAGGTATCGCCGACCGATCTCGAACAGCCGCACCGAACTTGCGCCGCGATCCACGTTGCGCCGCGCGGCGGCGATGAGCCCCGGCAGCAGCGATGGCCGCATGACCTTCATGTCCTCGCTGATCGGGTTGGCCAGGCGCCAGGCGCTGCCGCCGAATGCCTCAGCCTCGGCCTCCGAAATGAAGCTCCACGTCACCGCTTCGTCGAGCCCGCGCGCGGCGGCGGTCCGGCGGACCCTTCGCTCCACCAGCTGCGAGCGGGTCGCGGTCGGCTTGGCGACGCCCGGTGCACGGTCGAGCGGCGTCGAGGGAACCGAATCGTAGCCGACAATGCGCGCCACTTCCTCGACCAGGTCCGCTGGTCCCTCGACGTCACGCCGCCAAGTGGGGACCATCACCTTGTTGCCGGAAAGCTCGAAGCCGAGGCGTTCGAGGATTTCGCGCTGCCGGGGCTCGGGCACGTCGATGCCGCCGAGCAACTTGGTCCGGCCGTAGTCGAATGTGATCGTGCGCCGCTCGATCGGCGGCTCGCCGACGCGCAGCGCGGCCGACGGCTCGCCGCCGCAAATGTCGATGATCAGCCCGGTCAGGATGGCGAGGCCGTCGTCGAGGAAGGCGGGGTCGACCCCTCGTTCGAAGCGGCTGCGCGCGTCACTGGTGAGGCCAAGCGCCTGGCCGGTGCGCGCAATGCGTTCCGGCGTGAAATAAGCGACTTCGAGCATGACGTCGGTCGTCGCGTCGCTGACCCCCGAATCCTCGCCGCCCATGATCCCGCCGATGTCATGGACCTGCTTGTCGTCCGCAATGACGGTCATGGACGGCTGGAGCTCATATTCCTTCTCGTTGAGCGCGAGCACCTTCTCGCCCGGCTTGGCCGCGCGGGCATTGAGGCCCCCGCTGAGCTTGGCGATGTCGTAAGCGTGGGCCGGGCGCCCATGCTCGAGCATCACGTAATTGGTGATGTCGACGAGCGCGGAGATCGGACGCTGGCCCGCAGCCTTCAGCCGTCGCTGCATCCAGTCGGGCGAGGCGCCGTTCTTCACGCCGCGGATCGCTCGGCCGAAGAACGCGGGGCAGCCGTCGGGGTCGTCAATGCGGATCGGGACCGGGCAGGGGAAGCCGCCCTCGATCTGCGGCACCGCCAGCGGCTTCAGCGTGCCGACGCCGGCTGCCGCGAGGTCGCGCGCGATTCCCCGCACGCCCATGCAGTCCTGGCGGTTGGGCGTGACGTTGACGTCGAATACCGGATCGTCGAGCCCGGCATAGGCGGTGAAGGCCTGGCCGACTGGCGCATCGGCGGGCAACTCGATGATCCCGCTATGGTCGTCGCCCAGTTCGAGCTCGCGCGACGAGCACATCATGCCGCGGCTCTCAACGCCGCGGATAGCCGCGACCTTCAGCGTCAGGTCGCTGCCGGGGATGTAGGCCCCGGGCGGGCCGAACACGCCGAGCATGCCGGCGCGCGCGTTAGGCGCGCCACACACCACCTGGATCGGCTCGCCGCTGCCGTCGTCGACGGTCAGTACCTGCAGCTTGTCCGCCTGCGGGTGCTTCTCCGCCGTCAGCACCTTGGCGACTCGGAACGGCGCGAGCGCTTCGGCGGGGTTGGCCAGGCTTTCGACCTCAAGGCCGATCGCGGTCAGCTCGTCGGCTATCTCTTCCGGCGCCGCTTCTGTTTCGAGGTGGCACTTCAGCCATTCGAGCGAGAATTTCATGCGCCGACTCCGCCCGACAGCGTCGGCACATCGAGCGCTCGGAAGCCGTAATGCCTGAGCCAGCGGATATCGCCGTCGAAGAAGGCGCGAAGGTCGTCCATGCCGTATTTGAGCATCGCGAGGCGATCGATGCCGCAGCCGAAGGCAAAGCCCTGCCATTCGTCGGGGTCGAGGCCCATGTTGGCGATGACCCGGGGATGGACCATGCCAGACCCAAGCACCTCCATCCAGCCTTCCTGCCCGCCGACGACGCGTCGGCCTTTCTCCATCGACCAGCCAACATCCACCTCCGCCGAAGGCTCGGTGAACGGGAAGTAGGAGGGTCGCATGCGAAGGACGACGTCGTCGCGCTCGAAGAAGGCCTTGAGGAAGGTCTCCAGCGTCCACTTCAAATGGCCGAGCGTGATGTTCTTATCGAGAACCAGCCCCTCGACCTGATGGAACATCGGCGTGTGGGTCGCGTCGCTGTCCGAGCGGTACACCCGGCCCGGGGCGATCACGTAGAGAGGCGCGCCCTGCTTTTCGCCGGCGCGGATCTGCACCGGCGAGGTGTGCGTGCGCAGGACATAGGGTTCCTCGTCCGGCGTTCGCGGCTCGAGGTAGAAGGTGTCCTGCATCGCCCGCGCTGGATGGTTCTCCGGCATGTTGAGCGCGGTGAAATTATACCATTGGGTCTCGATCTCCGGCCCTTCGGCGACCGAGAAGCCGAGGTCGGCGAAGATCTCGGCAAGCTCGTCCATCACCTGGCTCACCGGATGGACAGTGCCGGAGACGCTGTCCGGCGCGGGTAGGGACAGGTCGAGCTTCTCGGTCGCGAGCTTGCGCTCAAGCTCGGCCGCCTCGAGCTCGCCTTTGCGCGACGCAATGGCGTCAGTCACCGCCTCCCGCAACGCGTGGATCTTCGGCGCTTCGGCCGAGCGGGTCTCCGGGTCCATTGCGCCCAGCGACTTCAGCAACGCGGTCACCGAGCCAGACTTGCCCAGCGCGGTAACGCGCAGCGCCTCGAGATCGCTCAGGCTCTCGGCAGCCGCGATCCGGTCGAGCATGGTTTCGGCGTCGATCATCGCTTCGGCTCTAGCAATGCCGCACCGCAAAATGCAAAGGCGGAGGAGATGAGCGACTGGCCCGGGCTCAGCGTCGATCGCGACCATGAAACGCTGAGCGTCCTGCATCTGGCGGCGCAGATGCTGGGGAAGCTTCGGGTCGCGCACGCGCCGTGGGTCAATCACGGCTGGCATGTCGCGCTCCAGCCCAACGCCCGCGGGCTCGGCATCCTGCCGACTGCGGCTAGCGGCGGCCGCACATTCACGCTGACGCTCGATCTGTGCCGCCACGCGATCGTGTTGTGGATCAGCGACGGCGGCCGCGAGGAGCTGCCGCTCAACGCTGGGAGCGTCGCCGCGCTTCATCGGCGCCTGATCGCAATGCTCGAGCTTCATGACCTGCCGTCGACCTTCAACGGCGTTCCCAACGAAGTGCCGGACGCAGTCGCGTTCGCGAAGGACGAAGCGCCGCGCAACTATGACCGAGATTCCGCCGAGCGCTTCCGCGGCGCGATCGCCGCGATGCTTCCGGTGTTCGCGCGCTTCCGAGCGGGGTTCAGCGGCAAGGCGAGCCCGGTCCATTTCTGGTGGGGCAGCTTCGATCTTGCGACGAGCGTCTTCTCTGGCCGCAAGGCGCCGCCCCACCCCGGCGGCATGCCCGGCTTACCTGACCGGATCGCGCGGGAAGCCTATAGCGACGAGGTTGCGAGCGCGGGCTTCTGGGCCGGGGGCGTCACGGCGGCCGAGCCCTTCTTCTACAGCTACATCTATCCCGAGCCTGAGGGCTATCGCGCCGCGCCGGTGAAACATGGGCGGTTCGATCAAACGTACGGCGAGTATGTGCTGCCCTATGCCGAGGTGCGTGCGTCGGCCGACCCCGCGCACATGCTCGGCGAGTTCTTCGAGAGCGCCTACGAAGCCGGTGCGAACCTCGCGAAGTGGGACCGCCCGAACCTCGAGCGAAAGCCTGTCGCGCCCTAGCTCGGCACGAACGGATAGGGCGAGATCGACTTGCGATTCTCCTCGACCGCCAGCATCCGCCCGGCGGGCGGCGTCGCGCGATAGGCGCATTGCAGCCTCGGGCAGATCGCGCAGGCCGGTCCGACCGGGGTCGCCGGCGTCCGCGCGAGGTCGAGCCCGTCGGCATAAGCGATGCGGTTGGCGTGCTTGACGTCGCAGCCGAGCCCGATCGCCAGCAGCGCGTCGTCGCGAAGGTCCGGGCGGATCGGCCGCTCGATCGTCCGGCTGATCGTGAAGAAACGCTGGCCGTCGGGCGTCTCGATCAGCTGGCGGATGGTCTGGCCCGGCGTCTGGAACGCCGTGTGCAGGTGCCAGCGCGGACAGGTGCCGCCGAAATGCGAGAAGGGAAACGCTTCGCCGGCATAACGCTTGGAGATGTTCCCGGCCGGGTCGACGCGCAGCATGAAGAAGGGCACGCCCTTGGCACCCGAGCGGCTGAGGGTGGTGAGCCGGTGCGCGACCTGCTCGACATTGGCCCCGAACTGCGCGGTCAGCCGGTCGAGGTTGTAGCGATGCTCCTCGGCCGCGCGGAGGAATTTGCCGTACGGCATGATGATCGCGCCCGCGGCATAATTGGCGAAGCTCATGTGCAGCAGGCGGCGCACGCCCGGATCGGGCGCGCGTGCCACCTCGAGCATGTTGGCGATGATCGGCGCGAACTCGAGCAGCGCGAGCTGATAGGCAATCCCGAACGTCCGGTTCTCGGGGCGCAGCAGTGACGACAGCATCAACACGCGGCGCTGCGGGTCGTAGCTCTGGCTCGCGTCTTCGAGCACTTCGGGTTCGACTACCCGGACCTCGACGCCCCACGCCTCCTTCAGCCGCTGGCGCAGCGGCTCTGAAACCGACAACGGATGGCTGAGCGCTCCACCGAGCGTCTCCGACGCCTCCTCGAGCTCAGGATAATGGTTGCGCTGGGCCTGGATGTAGTCGCGCACCCAGGTTTCGGGCGTGATCAGCGAGCGCGGGTCGGCGCGGCGCTCCTCGCCCTCCGGCCGGCGCTGCACCTCGCGCACCGCGGTGTATAGCCGGGCAATGCCTTCGGCGACCGAAGGGGCGTTGTCGGCGAGCTCGACCAGCTCGTAGCGGCTGACGCCCAGGTCGGCGAGCATCGGGTCGGAGAAGATTTCGCCCAGCTGGGTCGCTCCGCCGGTGTCACCCCCTTCCGACGCAAAGCTCTTCACGTCGACGTCGAACGCCTCGGCCAGGCGCAGCAGGATGCCAGCGGTGACGGGCCTTTGGTTGCGCTCGAGATGGTTGAGATAGGAGCCGGAGATGCCGAGCTCGTCGGCCATCTGGCTCTGGTTGAGCCCGCGCTCGCGCCGCAGCCGCTTGAGCCTGGCGCCGAGGAAGAGCTTCCGCTGAAGCATCCAGTCAAGTTGTCAAACATTTTACAAAAGTACAAGAACGGTTTTGACCTCATGTCCTTTTTCGGTGCGACTTTTACCATCGCGATGGGTTTCCCTGCGACTCCGGCAACAGGGGATTTCCAATGCGTGATTTTGGTCTGGTGGTAGCGGCACCCGAAGGACGGTTCGACGGCATCGAGCGGCCCTACGGCGTCGAGGACGTGCTGAAGCTGCGCGGTTCGATCCCCATCGAGCACACGCTCGCCCGCCGCGGCGCATTGAAGCTTTGGGAGCTGCTGCACGCGGAGCAGCCGGTCCGCGCGCTAGGCGCTCTCACCGGCAACCAGGCGATGCAGATGGTCCGCGCCGGTCTTCAGGCCATTTACCTCTCAGGCTGGCAGGTCGCCGCGGACTCGAACGTCAGTGGATCGATGTATCCTGACCAGTCGCTCTACCCGGCCAACTCCGGCCCCGAGCTCGCCAAAAAGATCAACAAGACCTTCCAGCGCGCCGACCAGATCGAGCATCTCGAGGGCGGCGCACAGCGCGACTGGTTCGCACCGATCCTTGCCGACGCCGAGGCCGGCTTCGGCGGCCCTTTGAACTGCTTCGAGATCATGAAGGCCTATGTCGAGGCCGGCGCAGCGGGCGTTCACTTCGAAGACCAGCTCGCGTCCGAGAAGAAATGCGGTCACCTCGGCGGCAAGGTGCTGATCCCGACGCAAGCCGCGATCCGCAATCTCGATGCTGCGCGGCTTGCCGCAGACGTTTGCGGGGTGCCGACCATCCTTGTCGCCCGCACCGACGCCGAGAGCGCCAGGCTGATCACCTCCGATGTCGACGAGCGCGACCGGCCGTTCATCACCGGCGAGCGGACGCCCGAGGGCTTCTATCGCTTGAAAGATGGCACGGGCCTCGACCATTGCATCGCGCGCGGCCTCGCCTTCGCGGCCCACGCCGACCTTATCTGGTTCGAGACCAGCCATCCCGATCTCGACGACGCGAGGGCGTTCGCCCAAGCGATCCACGAGCGCTATCCGAACAAGCTGCTCGCCTACAATTGCTCACCCAGCTTCAACTGGAAGGCCAAGCTAGACGAAGCGACCATCGCCAGCTTCCAGCGCGAGCTCGGGGCCATGGGCTACAAGTTCCAGTTCGTGACGCTCGCCGGCTTCCACAGCCTCAATCATGCGATGTTCGAGCTAGCCTCGGATTATCGCGAGCGGGGCATGGCGGCTTATTCCGAGCTGCAGCAGGCCGAGTTCGCCAGCGAGGCCGCGGGCTACACCGCGACTCGCCACCAGCGCGAAGTCGGCACCGGCTATTTCGACGCGATCGCCACCGCCGTCAGCGGCGGCCAGGCGTCGACCGTCGCGCTCAGCGAATCCACCGAAGCCGCGCAATTCGCGGCCGCACATTGAGGAGAGGGACGATGGGACAACGTTACTGGGTCGTCGGCGGCCACTACCAGGACTGCCGCTTCAAGCAGTTGGAGCCGGGCACCGAGGTCATCTCCGGGCCCTTTGCCGATGAGCTCAAGGCGCGAATGGAATGGCAGCGCCTGACCTTCCGGGACCGTTGCGCTGCAACCGAACGCTACTCGATCTGCGTGGAGCCGGTGCTACAGTGACGCCAAAGGATATTGGCGTGTTGGACCGTCCCCGCATCATTGCCGAACCTTCCCGAGTCCCAAACGCGGACGAGGTGTTGACCGAAGCGGCGCTCGACTTCCTCGCCGAGCTGCACGAGCGGTTCGATTCGCGGCGACGGCAGCTGCTCGAAGCGCGCGAAGACCGACAAGCGCGCTTCGACGCCGGCGAGCTGCCCGACTTCCGCGAGGACACGCGCGACATCCGCGAAGCCGACTGGACGATCGGCGGCATCCCGCGCGATCTCCTCGACCGCCGGGTCGAAATCACCGGCCCGACCAATGCCAAGATGCTGATCAACGCGCTCAACAGCGGCGCCCAGGCCTTCATGGCCGACTTCGAGGACGCGACCTCGCCGGTCTGGGACGAGCTGGTCCAGGGTCAGGTGAACCTGCGCGATTACTGGCTCGGCCGGCTCGACTATTCCGACCCCGACAGCGGCAAGCGCTACCGAGTCGGCGACCATCCCGCGGTGTTGATGGTTCGCCCGCGCGGCTGGCACCTTCCCGAAGATCACGTCACCGTGAACGGCGAAGTCGTCGCCGGCGGCCTGTTCGATTTCGCCATTTATTATTGGAACAACGCCCGGGCCGCGCTGGGCAAAGGGTCGGGGCCATACTTCTACCTGCCCAAGTTGGAGAGCCGCGAGGAAGCCGCGCTGTGGAGCGACGTCTTCAGGTTCGCCGAGGACAAGCTGCGGCTCGAGCGCGGTACGATCAAGGCGACGGTGCTGATCGAGACGCTGCCCGCGGCGTTCGAGATGGACGAGATCCTCTATGCGCTTCGCGACAATATCGTTGGTCTCAACTGCGGCCGATGGGACTATATCTTCTCGACCATCAAGCGCTGCGGCCGCTCGCCCGATCGGCTGACCCCCGACCGCGGCCAGATGACGATGGATAAGGCGTTCCTCGCGGCCTACTCGCTGCGGCTCGTCGCGACCTGCCACCGCCGCGGCGCCTTCGCGATGGGCGGCATGTCGGCCTTCATTCCGGTCAAGGGCGACGAGGCGGCGAATGCCGGTGCCTTGGAGAAGGTTCGCGCCGACAAGCTACGCGAAGTCGGCAACGGCCATGACGGGACCTGGGTCGCGCACCCGGCGCTGGTGCCGGTCGCGGCTGAAGTGTTCTCCCCGATCGCCTCCAACCAGCTAGCGAAAATGCCCGAGCATGTCCCCGGCCGCGACGAGATGCTGGAGCTGCACGAGGGTGTCCGGACCGAGGCGGGCGCGCGCGAGAACATCCGCGTCGGCGTCCAGTATCTCGCCGCCTGGCTCAGCGGGAAGGGCGCGGTGCCGCTCTACAATTTGATGGAGGATGCCGCGACGGCGGAGATCTGCCGAACGCAGCTGTGGCAATGGCTGAGGTTCGAGGCGCGGCTCGACGACGGCCGCGCTTTCACGCTCGATCTGTTCGAGCAATGGTTCGACGAGGAGGTCGGCCTGCTCGCCGAAGTGCCGAACGTCGCCGAAGCCGCGCGGCTGATGCACAACATGATCGTCGCCGACGACCTGGTCGAGTTCCTGACTCTGCCGGCGTACGAACTTTTGGGCTGATGTCCCGGTTTCTTAGTCGTTGCGCCGCTCCTCAAAAGACCAAGGCAACGACTCCCCAATTTGCTAATGCCCTAGGTAATTAACACTATTGCCCGGCGACGGTGCTGAATCCCACAGTCGAGGCGATCAGATCGGAAGACTTGTCGAGCCGCACCCCTGGCCGCGGATCTCTCGTGGCGTGCCGGAAAGCGAAACATGCGATCCATCCCGACCTGACCGGCAAGGGCGCGAAGGGAGCGGCCGGCATGGACAAGATTGTACAAGGCAGCAAGATCGACCTCGCCCGGAAGATCGGGCGACATCATGGCGAATATCGCAGCGCTGCCGAACGGCGAGCCGAGGGCAAGGCGCTTCGCGCGGAGGCTCCGAGGGCGTCGCAGGGACGGTGGCGCGCGCCCAGCGACCGCCGCGATCCGACCGAAATCCTGCTGGAATCCAATGCCGGGCGGGAGCCCAAGTTGATCCCGATCCGGATGGGCCGGATGTCGCAATCGCCCTTCGCTTTCTACCGGGGATCTGCGGCGCTGATGGCCGCCGATCTCGCCACCACGCCGAAGTCAGGGCTGAGAGCGCAGGCCTGCGGCGACGCTCACATGATGAATTTCGGAGGATTCGCGACGCCCGAGCGCAACGTGGTCTTCGACATCAACGATCTCGACGAGACGCTTCCGGCGCCATGGGAATGGGATCTGAAGCGTCTTGCCGCGAGCATCGTCATCGCCGGCAGGGAACTTGGGCTTCCGGCAACCGCGGCGGCAAAGGCCGCGAATCGCACCGCACGGGGCTATCGCGAGCGGATGACCAACTATGCAGACATGCGCGCGCTGGAGGTCTGGTACGACTTTATCGACGTTAAGCGCGTTCTGACGATGGCCGAGAAGCGTGCGGGGATGAAGCGCGAGGAGATTGAAGCCCGGATCGGAAAGGCGGAGCAGAAGAGCCAGCCGGAGCTGCTGTTCCCGAAGCTCGCCGAGCGGCAAAGCGGACTACCGATGATCAAGGACGAGCCGCCCCTGATCTTTCACCCCAGCAGCAAGGAAGCGCTCGGCTCCAAGTCCGGCTATGCACGGCAGATCGCTCAGTACCGTGACACGCTTCCGGAGCATGTTCGCGTCTTGTTCGACCGGTTCCACCTGCGCGACCTCGCCTTCAAGGTCGTCGGCGTCGGCAGCGTCGGAACGATCTGCGTGATTTGCCTGCTCATGGCGTCGGACGACGATCCTTTGTTCCTGCAGGCCAAGGAGGCGAGGGCATCGGTGCTCGAACCCTACGCAGGCAAGAGCCTCCACGCCAATCAGGGCGAACGCGTCGTCGCTGGCCAGCGGCTGATGCAGTTTGCCAGCGATATCTTTCTTGGCTGGATCCACGGCGACAATGGGCGGGACTATTATTTCCGCCAGCTTCGGGACACGAAGCTTTCTCCGGTGATATCTGGCTGGGATTACGCCACGTTGAAGACCTACGGCGAACTTTGTGCCTGGGCGCTCGCGCGCGCTCACGCGCGCTCGGGCGATGCGGCCGCCATCGCCGGCTACATGGGATCGAGCGAGACGTTCGATGACGCAATCGGCGAATTCGCGGTCGACTATGCCGACCAGAACGAGCGCGACTATGACGCCTTGATCAAGGCCATCAGGACCGGGAAGATCGAGGCGAGGATGGTCGACTAGCCGCCGCGAAGAGGGGCCCGTGAGGGGCCCCTCCCGCTGACGTTAGGCCGCCTTCTTCTCCAGCGCGCCCTTCGCCTGGGCGATGATCGCGCTGAACGCCTCGGCCTCGTGCATCGCGATGTCGGCGAGCACTTTTCGGTCGAGGGTGATGCCGGCGAGGTTCAGCGCGTGGATGAATTGTCCGTAGGTCATGCCTTCGGCGCGGACCGCGGCGTTGATGCGCTGGATCCACAAAGCGCGGAAGCTCCGCTTCTTCACCTTGCGGTCGCGGTAGGCGTACTGCCCGGCCTTCTCGACCGCCTGGCGGGCGATGCGGATCGTGTTCTTGCGGCGGCCGTAATAGCCCTTCGCCTGCTCCAGGAGCCGCTTGTGCTTGGCGCGGGTGGTTACACCCCGTTTGACGCGTGCCATGTCTTATCCGCTCCTTACTTGAGACCGTAGGGCGCCCAGCCCTTGACCCGCGCCACGTCGGCGTCGGCCAGGATCTCGGTGCCGCGGTTCTGGCGGATATATTTGGCGTTGTGGCTGATCAGCCGGTGGCGCTTGCCAGCAACCCCATGCTTGATCTTGCCGGTCGCCGTGAGCTTGAAGCGCTTCTTAACGCCGCTCTTGGTCTTCAGCTTGGGCATTTTCGTCTCCTTTGTGCGCCCCAGAGAGACTCTGCGCGACGCGACGTTATCCGACCGCCACGGCATGCCTTTTGGCCGGGCCATTGGTTTTCCAATGATCTGGAAAGCGCGCGCCTATAGAGGGGGAAGCACGCTCTGGCAACCTACCACGGCAACTCGGAGCCGTCGCGGCGGAGGAATTTTCCAGTGTCCTCGATGGTCAGCCGCTCGATCAGGCCGCGCATTGCCGAGACGCTCTCCTGGGGCGTGATCTCAGCGCCCGCGCTGCCCATGTCGGTCTTGACCCAGCCCGGGCTGAACAGGACGCAGGCAACGCCTCGGCCGCGCGCTTCGAGCGCAAGACTGCTCCAGGCCATGTTCAGAGCGGCCTTCGAGGTCCGGTAGGGCACCCAGCCGCCGCCATTGTCGCCGATGCTGCCCATGCCGCTGGAGATGGCGATCATCTTGCCGCTGTCGGCCATATTCCGGAGCAGCGCCTTGCCCAGCTGGTAGGGCGCGATGGCGTTGACCATCATCATCTTCTGCCAGCCGCGCGCATTGTCCGCGCCTTCAGTCTCCTTTGGCTGGCTGGTCCCGGCATTGGCGATGAACAGGTCGAGCTGCCGGTCGACGGAGAAGGCCGCGACCGCATCGGCATCCGAAAGGTCGAGCGGCTTCACGATCGCGCCGAGCGAGTCGAGCCCCGGGCTCGACCGGCGCGCCGTCGCGATTACGTCCCAGCCGTCGTCCGCATATTGCCGAGCGAACTCGAGCCCGATGCCGCGGTTGGCGCCGGTGATGAGGACTGTGGGCATCAGTCGAACAGGCTGGAGACGGACGCCTCGTCGGAGATGCGGCGGATGGCCTCGGCCAGCAGCGGCGCGATCGTCAGGCGCCGGATCTTCGACCCCTTGGGGTCGGGCTCGCCGGTGCAGATGGTGTCGGTGACGACCAGCTCGCTTAATTCCGACTTGGCGACGCGCGCGGCTGCCGCGCCCGACAGCACGCCGTGGGTGCAATAAGCGAAAACCTCGGTCGCGCCCTGCTGCTTCAGCGCGGCCGCCGCGTTGCACAGGGTGCCGGCCGAATCGACGATGTCGTCGATCAGCACGCAGGTCCTCCCGTCGACGTCGCCGATGATGTTCATCACCTCGGATTCGCCGGCGCGCTCGCGCCGCTTGTCGACGATCGCCAGCGGGGCGTTGTTGAGGCGCTTGGCGAGGCCGCGGGCGCGCACCACGCCGCCGACGTCGGGCGAGACGACGATGATCTCGCGATTGCCTAGCCGCGCGTTGATGTCGGTCGCGATCACCGGCGAGGCGAACAGATTGTCGGTCGGGATGTCGAAGAAGCCCTGGATCTGCCCCGCGTGGAGATCGATCGACAGCACGCGGTTCGCGCCGGCGGTGGTGATCAGGTTCGCCACGAGCTTGGCAGAGATCGGCGTGCGCGGTCCCGGTTTCCGGTCCTGCCGCGCATAGCCGAAGTAAGGGAGGACGGCGGTGATCCGCTTCGCCGATGCGCGTCTCAGCGCGTCGATGCAGATCAGAAGCTCCATCAGATTGTCGTTGGCCGGGTAGCTGGTCGACTGGATGACGAACACGTCTTCGCCGCGGACATTCTCGTTGACCTCGACGAAGATCTCCTCGTCGGCGAACCGGCGCACGCTGGCATCGGTCAGGGGCATTTCGAGATAGTCGGCAATCGACCGCGCGAGCGGCAGGTTGCTGTTCCCGGCAAGCAATTTCATCAGCGCGTTCCCCGAGCGGCGGATTCGGGTCTTAGCGGCGGCTTTTCCCCGCGCAAAGGTTGCCCATGCGTTCCCGCTCGCTAAATCGCCAGCATGGCCGCCAATGAGACATCTCGCCTCCGCATAGCCCTGGCGCAGATGAACCAGCGCGTCGGCGACCTCGAGGGCAACGCCAAGGCGATGCTCGAGATGAGGCACAAGGCGAAGGATGCGGACCTGCTAGTCTGCCCGGAGCTGCAGCTGGTCGGCTATCCACCCGAGGATTTGGTGCTGAAGCCCGAGTTCGTCCGCCGGGTCCACGAATGCACCGACGAACTGGTCGCCGCGACCATCGAGCAGGGGCCGGCGCTGCTGATCGGCACCATCACCCAGATCGGCGGGCAGAACTTCAACACCATGCTGCTCGCCGAAGGCGGCAAGGTCGTCGGCCGCACCTTCAAGCATGAGCTGCCCAATTACGGCACCTTCGACGAGAAGCGCATCTTCACGCCTGGGCCGCTGCCCGACCCGATCGTCTGGCGCGGGATAAAGGTTGGCGTGCCGGTGTGCGAGGACATGTGGCTGGAACCGGTCTGCGCGCATCTCGCAGAGCTCGGCGCCGAGCTGTTCATCGTTCCCCACGGCAGCCCGTACGAGCTCGACAAGAACCAGACGCGCGAGCGGCTGGCGCGGGCGCGCACGACCAGCACTGGGTTGCCGCTTATCTTCCTGAACCGCGTCGGCGGACAGGATGAGCTGGCGTTCGACGGCTCCTCCTTCGTCATGCACCCGGACGGCGAGATCGTCGTCCAGATGGCCGACTGGGAGGAGCAGTTCCTGCTTACCGACTGGGTTCGCGGTCCCGACGGCTGGCGCTGCGAGACCCGTTCCAGCCATGAGCTCGATACGTTTCCGGCCGACGTCTACCGCGCGATGATGGTGGCGCTTCGCGACTATGTGGAGCGCAACGGCTTCCCCGGCGTGATCCTCGGCTTGTCGGGCGGCATCGACAGCGCCTTGTCCGCCGCGGTTGCGGTCGATGCGCTGGGCGCCAGCAAGGTCTGGGGCGTGATGCTCCCTTCCAAATACACCAGCGAGGAGAGCCTCGACGACGCGCGAGGGTGCGCCAGGCTGCTCGGTTGCCGCCATGACGTCATCTCTATCTCCCCGGGAGTAGAGGCGATTGACGGGATGTTGCCGCAGCTGACCGGGCTCGCCGCCGAGAATGTCCAGGCCCGCCTCCGGATGGTCACCCTGATGGCGCTCAGCAATGCCGAGGGGCAGATGCTGCTGACCACGGGCAACAAGAGCGAGATGAGCGTCGGCTATGCGACGCTCTACGGCGACATGGCCGGCGGCTATTCGGTGCTGAAGGATGCTTACAAGACGACGGTGTTCGCGCTGTCGCGCTGGCGCAACGCGAACAAGCCAGAAGGCGCGCTCGGGCCGGACGGCCCAGTGATGCCCGCGCGGGTCATCACCAAGCCGCCGACCGCGGAGTTGCGGCCTGATCAAAAGGACGAGGACAGCTTGCCGCCCTATTCGGTGCTCGACCGGATCCTCGAAGGCTTGGTCGACAAGGAGATGAGCGTGAACGAGGTCGCCAATGCGACCGGCGAGGACGTAGCCCTGGTCGCCGACATCGAGTCCAAGCTGCTGCGCGCGGAGTACAAGCGCCGGCAGGCGCCGCCTGGGGTCAAGATCGGCACACGCAACTTCGGCCGGGATCGCCGCTACCCGATCAGCAACTTCTTTCACACCGGCCCGCTGGTGAAGACGCCGCTATGACCGTCGTTACCCGATTCGCGCCCTCGCCGACGGGCCGGCTCCACGTCGGCAACATTCGCACGGCGCTGCACAACTTCCTGTTCGCGCGGCAGCGTGGCGGGACCTTCATCCTGCGCATCGACGACACCGACCGTGAGCGCTCGACGGCCGAGTTCGACCAGGCGATCCGCGACGATCTCGACTGGATGGGGCTGAAGCCCGACCGGATGGTCCGCCAGTCGGAGCGGTTCGACCTCTATGAGCGCGAGTTCCAGAAGCTGAAGGACGCGGGCCGCGTCTACGCCTGCTACGAGACGCCGGAAGAGCTGGAGCTGCGCCGCAAGGTGCTGCTCGGCCGCGGCCTGCCGCCGGTCTATGAGCGCAAGCCCACCGATGCGTCGGCGCCCGAGGGGCGCGCCCCGCACTGGCGCTTCCGGCTCGACCATGATGCCGCGATCACGTTTACCGATCTCATCCGCGGCGAGCAGCGCTTCGACCCGAAGCTCTTGAGCGACCCCGTCGTCCGGCGCGAGGACGGCAGCTGGCTCTATCTGCTGCCGAGCGTCATCGACGACATCGACCTTGGCATCACCCACATCGTTCGCGGCGAGGACCATGTGTCGAACAGCGCGACCCAGACGCAGATGTTCGAGGCACTGGGCGCGAAGCCGCCGCAGTTTGCGCACGAGGCCTTGCTGGTTGCGGCCGAAGGCAAGCTGTCGAAGCGGCTGGGGTCTTACGGCGCCGAGCATCTGCGCGCCGAGGGCGTCGAGCCGATGGCGATGCTGTCGGTCCTCGCGCGGATCGGCACGTCGCAGCCTGTCGAGCCCGTCACGAGCCTCGACGAGCTGGCGGCCGATTTCGACTTCTCGACCTTCGGCCGGGCGCCCGCGCATTTCGATCCGAACGAAGTGGCGCTGGTCAACGCGCGCCTTCTCCACAAGCTCGACTATGCAGCCGTTGCGGATCGTCTCCCGAAAGATGCGACCGAGGAGGACTGGCTGCTGCTTCGACACAATCTCGAACGCCTGTCCGACTTCGCCGGCTGGTTCGCCGTCCTGCACGGCGAGATCGACCCGCCCGAGCTCGCCCACGATGAACGCCTGCTGGTGAAGGACGCGGCTTCGGCTGCGGAGAAGGTGGACTGGGCCGCCGAGCCCTGGCGCTCGCTGACCGAGCAGGTGAAGCAGTCGAGCGGCAAGAAGGGCCGCGAGCTGTTCCACCCGCTGCGCCTGGCCTTGACCGGGCGCGAGAGCGGGCCGGAAATGGCCGGACTGGTTGCCGCGATGGGCCGCGACCGCGCCGTCCGTCGTCTCGAAGCTGCCGCGCGGCGCTAATTTTCAATTCATCGAATCCGTAACAAAATCTCCTTTCCAGAGTTATGTAATGTTGTAACATGCAACACACGGACCGCTCTGGGAGAGGAGGTTCTTGTATGTTGGCTTACGCAGCGAATCGCCCGCTGGCCGCGAGGGCGCCCTCCAGCCCACCCGCCATGCTCCTCATCGTCAGCGCCCACGTCGCGCTGATCGCGCTGATCATGAGCGCGAAGATGGAGTTCCAGCCGGTGAAGCACCCGGGAACCAAAATCGTTTTCGTGCCCAAGCCGATCGATCCGCCACCGGCGGGTCATCTGGTCAAGCGGCAGCAGCCCGCCAACATCCCGACCACGATTCCAGTCCCGAACCCGCCCTTCCCGCAGCCTGATCCCGTCTGGCTCGATCCGGGAACGATCGACCCGGGAGTGGCGATCGGCGGCGGCGGCGCGAATAGCATCCCGCAGATCCCGACCAAGCTGATCCCTGTCCCAATCCGCCACGATGCCCGCCTGCTCACCCCGCCGGACGAGCTCAAACCGCCCTATCCCCAGTCGAAGATTCTCAGCGAGGAGGAAGCGACGCTGCGCCTGCGGCTGACGATCAGCGAGAGCGGCCGCGTGACTGCCGTCGATCCGGTCGGCGCCGCCGACCGCATTTTCCTCGATGCTGCGCGCAAATATCTGATCGCCCACTGGCGTTTCGCACCCGCGACCGAGGACGGCCGCGCGGTTGGCTCGTCTCTGATCATCAACCTGGCCTTCAGGCTCGACGGCTAGGCGGGCCTGGCAAGACGGGCTGGCGGTTGCCCCCCGCCAGCCTTATCTTGGCGCCATGTCCTTCCTGCCCAAGCCGTCGAGCCCCCGTGCGGCATGGCGCGACCTGCTGAGCTTCATCCGCCAGCGCGAGCGCGAACATGTGATCGGCGCATCGCTCGCCTTCCTGGTGACGGCGATCATCCTCATCATCTTCCTCGTCGACCCAAAGGTGAACACGGCGCCGCCCGAGCAGGTGACGTGGGTCGAGCTCTATCCGTCCAATCGCACGGACGCCGAGATCATCGCCGACCAGAAGAAGGACGCGGCCGTGCGCGCCGAGTTCAAACGGAAGAGGCAGGAAGGCTTCAGGAAGATCGACAAAGACCTCGACAGGCTGGGTTTTTGAGCATCGACCGGCGCTTCATGGACGAGGCGCTGCGGCTCGGCGAAGAGGCGCGCGGCCGAAGCGCTCCCAATCCGAACGTCGGTTGCGTGATAGTCTCGGCGGGAGGCCGAATCGTCGGCCGCGGCGCGACTGCATCCGGCGGACGGCCGCACGCCGAGGCCATCGCGTTGGAGCAGGCGAGCAGGCGCGCGAACGGCGCGACCGTCTATGTCACGCTGGAGCCCTGCGCGCATGAAAGCGAGCGCGGCCCGGCCTGCACCGATCTACTCCTTGCCGCCAAGCCCGCCTGCGTCGCGATCGCGCTCAAGGACCCGGACCCGCGCACGTCCGGCAAGGGCATCCGCCGCTTGCGGCGCGCCGGCATTGAAGTGACGATGGGAATGGGACGGGAGGCCGCAAAGCGCTCGCTCGCCGGCTGGCTGACCCGCCTCAAGCTCGGTCGCCCTCGCGTGACGCTGAAGCTCGCGCTGTCGATCGACGGCAAGATCGCGCTTCCCTCCGGCGAATCGAAATGGATTACCGGCGAGGACGCGCGCGCCCATGTCCACCTCGAGCGTGCGCACAGCGACATGATCCTGGTCGGCCGCGGCACCTACATGGCCGACCAGCCGAAGCTGGACGTGCGCCTCCCGGGGCTCGAGCACGCATCTCCCCGCCGCGCGCTGCTCACCCGCGGTGATGCGGTCGACGGCTGGGAAACCCTTGGAAATCCGCGCGATGTGTACCGGCTTCATGACGTCAACGATCTGCTGGTCGAAGGCGGGTCGGCGACCGCCACGGCTTTCCTCAGCGAGGACCTGGTCGACCGGATCCTGATCTATCGCGCCCCGATCATCGTCGGCGAAGGCAAGTCGAGCTTCGGCTATGTCGGGCTCGATGCGATCGCCGACGCGCACGGCCGATGGCGGCAGGTCGACGACCGGCGTCTCGGGGTCGACCGGCTCGAAGTTTACGAGCGCGTAGGCACCGACTAAGCGCTTTCGCTTATGTTCACCGGGATCGTCACCGACGTCGGCAAGGTCCGCAGCGCCGAGCAACGCGGCGATCTCCGGCTCGTGGTCGAGACCGCCTACGACCTCGACACGGTCGACCTCGGGGCCTCGATCGCCTGCTCGGGCGTGTGCCTTACGGTGGTCGACAAGGGCGACGACTGGTTCGCAGTCGACGTTTCCGGCGAAACGCAGTCGAAAACGGCCGCCGACCGCTGGCGCGAGGGCGCGATGCTCAACCTCGAGCGTGCTTTGCGTCTCGGCGATGAGCTCGGCGGCCACATCGTGACCGGCCATGTCGACGCCGTCGCGACCGTGGTGGGCACCTGCGCCGAGGGAGACTCGACCCGGATCGGCATCAGCGTCCCCGCAGAGCTCACGCCGATGATCGCGCCCAAGGGCTCGATCACGCTCGACGGCGTTTCGCTGACCGTCAACGACGTCCGTCAGGCCGAAGACGGCAGCACGCATTTCTCGGTCAACATAATCCCCCATACCGCGCAGCACACGACGCTTGGCACTCTCGAGGCGAGGCAACAGCTGAATGTCGAGATCGACGTGCTTGCTCGCTACATCGACCGGATGCTCGCTGCTCGCGCACACTAGGAACATCATTGTTCCTTCTTCCAATCACATTAAGATGTGATATCTGCCGCGCATGAGCACGACTCTAATCGAGCGCCTGAACGAGATCATCGCCACTGGCGAGGTCAGCCGGGCGGGCCTCGCTCGCGCCGCCGGCCTGCACCCGAATTCGCTGCGCAAGCTCGGCAACCCCGACTGGAACCCGACCGCCGACACGCTTGGCCGGCTCGAGAAACTGATCCAGCGCGGCTCCGCCGACGTCGTCGTGAGCCCCGAGGAGATCATCAACGAGGCTCGCAACGGACGCATGTTCATTCTCGTCGACGACGAAAGCCGCGAGAATGAGGGCGATCTGGTCATCCCGGCGCAGATGGCGACCCCGGACGCGGTCAATTTCATGGCGCGGCACGGCCGGGGCCTCATCTGCCTCGCGCTCACCAAGGAGCGCGCCGACGCGCTGGGGCTGGAGCCCATGGCGCGCACCAACCGCAGCCGCAACGAGACTGCCTTCACCGTGTCGATCGAAGCCAAGGAGGGCATCACGACGGGAATCAGCGCCGCCGACCGTGCCCGCACCATCGCCGTCGCGATCGACGCCACCTACGGGCCCGAGGCGATCGTCTCTCCGGGCCACGTCTTTCCGCTGGTCGCAAAGCCCGGCGGCGTGCTCGTCCGCGCCGGCCATACCGAGGCGGCAGTCGACGTTTCGCGGCTCGCCGGGCTCAATCCCAGCGGCGTGATTTGCGAGATCATGCGCGAGGACGGGACCATGGCCCGCCTCGACGACCTGATGGATTTCGCCCGCTCGCACGGGCTCAAGATCGGTACGATCCGCGACCTCATCGCCTATCGGCTGAAGAAGGACCATCTCGTCGAGAAGGTCGCGACCGCCCCCTTCACCGCGAGCAGCGGCGCCCAGTGGCAGGCCCAGGTGTTCCGCGACAAGGCGAGCGGCGAAGAGCAGCTCGCGCTGGTCCATGGCTCGATCGACCCGGCCAAGCCAGCGCTCGTGCGCATGCACAGCCTCGACCTGTTCGCCGACGTTATCGGCGAATCCTGCCCGCGCTCGGGCGTGCTTCAGGGCGCAATGCGGATGATCGAGGCCGAAGGATCCGGCGTCGTCGTGGCGCTTCATGCCGCGGCCCCCGGCTCGCTGTCTCGCTCGATCGACCTTCGCGCCGGCAAGCCGGTCGAGGGTGGTGACGCCGTGCGAGGCTACGGAACCGGCGCCCAGATCCTCGCCGCGCTCGGCATCCACGACATGATCCTTTTGTCCAACACCCACCACTCCCCCGTCGGCCTGTCGGGCTATGGCCTGGCGATCATCGAAGAGCGCCCGATCGAGGTCGACGCCTGATGTCGACCATCCTGCTGGTCGAGGCGCGCTTCTATCCGCACCTCAATGACATGCTCCTCGCCGGCGCGCGCAAGGCGATCGAGGCCGCCGGCCACAAGCATGAGACGCTGACCGTTCCGGGCGCGCTCGAAATCCCGGGTGCGATTGCCCTGGCCGCCCGCAGCGGCCGCTTCTGCGCGTTCGTCGGCCTTGGGGTGATCATTCGCGGCGAGACTTACCATTTCGAGGTCGTGTCGAACGAAAGCGCGCGCGGGATCATGGACCTGACGCTGCAGGGCTTCGCGATCGGCAACGGCATCCTGACCGTCGAGAATGAGGCGCAGGCAATCGCCCGCTGCGATCCCGGCCAGCTCGACAAGGGCGGTGGGGCGGCCCGGGCGGCGCTCGCCTTGTTCGAGCTTCGGGAGCAATACGCGCCCTAGGCGGCTTCCTCGAGCGTCGGATAATCGACGTAACCCTGCGCTCCGCCGGCATAGAAGGTCGTGGCATCGCCCTCGTTCAACGGAGCGCCCATCGCGATCCGCTTCACCAGGTCGGGGTTCGAAATGAACAGTCGGCCGATGCTGACCGCATCGGCATGCCCATCGCAGATGCGCTGGCGCGCGTCTTGCCAGTCATAATCGCTGTTGATGACGATCTTGCCTGAAAAGTTCTTGCGCATGACGGGGCTGACCGGCTCGGTCGGGATTGCCCCCGCGGAGGTCGGCTGCCTCGGCTCGCGCAGCTCGATCCACGGAACCTTGAGCTCTTCCAGCCTCGCCCCGACCGCTGCGAACAGCGGCTGCGGGAAGGTGTCTTCGACACCCTGGGAATAGATGTTCGGGGAGAACCGAATGCCGACTCGATCCATGCCGATCTCGGCGCCGACCGCCTCGAGCACCTGCGTCATGAAGCGCAATCGATTGGGGATCGAGCCGCCATAATCATCGGTCCGGAAGTTGCTTCCGTCGCGCAGGAATTGGTCGACCAGATAGCCGTTGGCGCCATGGACCTCGATCCCGTCGAATCCGGCGCTGATCGCGTTGCGGGCCGCAGCCGCATAGTCGCCGACGATCCGTTCGATGTCATGCTCGGTTGCGGCGCGCGGTTCCGCATAGGGCTGCTTGCCCTCATAGGTATGGGCATAATCCGGCGCAGTGACGGCAGACGACGAGACCGGCTCCATGCCGCTCACTGCCGGATGCACCAGCCGCCCCATATGCCACAGCTGCGCGACAATCCGCCCGCCGTTGCGGTGGACGGCTTCGGTGACCTGCTTCCAGCCTTCGACCTGGGCTTGGTTCCACAGGCCGGGCGCATTTGGCCAGCCGAGCCCTTCGCGGCTGATCCCGGTCGCTTCGGAGATGATCAGGCCGGCACCTGCGCGCTGCGCATAATAAGCGGCCATCAGTTCATTCGGCACGCCTTCGCGACCGGCGCGGGCGCGGGTCAGCGGTGCCATCAAGATGCGATTGGGGAGCTCGATCGAGCCAAGCTTCAGCGGTTCGAACAACGCGGCCATTTCCACTCCTAAGCCAAACGCCTCACAGCCGCCGCGAAAGATAGTTGCGGATCGAAACTCGACAACCGCATTTCGCCTGAGGTGTTGATAAGCCTGGCTTATTGCATCGGCCCCACTTCCGCCTTTTCCCTGCCGCACTCCGTGCCTAACGAATCGCCATGCGCGATACGGACCACCCGCTGGCCTTCCCCGCCGTCCTGATTGGCAGTAGCGCGCTCGCCTTTGGTCCATGGCTGGTTCGCCTATCAGGCACCGGCCCCGTCGCCGCCGGCTTCTGGCGCCTCGCGCTCGCGCTGCCCTTCCTGTTCGTGATCGCGGCAATGACCAGGCAGCCGGTCCACTGGCCCGGGCGCAAGCTCGCGATTCTGGTCGCCTTCGCGGCGTTCTTCTTCGCTGCCGACCTCGCCGCCTGGCACGCCGGCATTCACATGACCAAGCTCGGCAATGCGACATTGTTCGGCAATGTCTCGAGCTTCGCCTTCGCCGGCTGGGGGCTGTGGCTCGCGCGGCGCATGCCGTCGCGAATGCAGGGCCTGGCCCTCGGTCTTGCCGCGCTCGGCGCCGCGCTGCTGATGGGCAGCAGCTTCGAGCTTTCCTCCAGGAACTTCGCGGGCGACCTGCTCTGCCTCTTCGCGGGCCTGCTCTACGCCGGCTACCTGATTGCCGTTCAGCATGGCCGCGGGTCGCTGAAGCCGCTGCCGCTGCTATTCCTGGCGAGCGCGTTCGGCGCCGCCATGCTGCTGCCCCTGTCTCTCGCGCTCGGCGAGCAGGTGATCCCGCACGACTGGACCTATGTGCTGCTGCTCGCGCTCGCCAGTCAGGTGCTGGGTCAGGGCCTGCTGGTCTACGGCCTCGGCCATGTCCCGCCTCTCGTCGTCGGGCTGACCCTGCTTACCCAGCCGGCGATTTCGGGCTTCGTAGGCTGGACCATCTATGGTGAAACGCTGTCGCCGGCGGACTGGCTCGGCGCCGCGGCGATCGGGACGGCGCTGGTCCTGGTGCGCCTGCCCGAGCGGGGGTTGCGAAAGGTCGCCGTCCAGACCAGTTGAACGCGGATGGAATCGCTGAGCCCCCTCGAACGGCTGCGTCGCGCGCTGGCGCTCGCCGTCGGCGAAAATGCGGTGTTCGACGGCTGGACCCGGCAGGCCGTGGATTCGGCGGCGGGCCAGCTGGGCGTCGACCCCGTCCAGGCCAGGCTGGCGATGCCCAAAGGCCAGCCGGGGATGGTCGACACCTATATCCAGGAAGTCGATCGCGCGCTCGAGGCCTGGTTCACGCCGGAGCGCATGAAGTCGATGAAGATCCGCGACAGGATCCGCTCGTTGATCTGGCACCGGCTGGAGACCATGGGCCCCGCCCGAGAAGCGGTGCGCCGGGCGCTCACGATCCTGGCCATGCCGCAGAACCTGCCCCTGGCGCTCCGCATTTCGTGGCGCAGCGCCGATCTCATGTGGCGCCTCGCGGGCGACACCAGCACGGACTTTAATCACTACACCAAGCGCCTGACGCTGGGCGCCGTCTATGGCTCGACCCTGCTGGTCTGGCTGGACGACCAGAGCGAGGGCTGGAGCGACACCGCCGCCTTTCTCGACCGCCGGATCGACGACGTGATGCGATTCGAGAAGTTCAAGGCCGAGTGGCGCGGCTCGTCGGAGCATCTCAGCCTGTCTCGCTTCCTCGGCCGGCTGCGCTACCCGCCGCGCTAGAGTTTGACCTCGCGCAAAGCGTGAGGCGGCGGTTCCGTGCAAGATACTTCCCAACAGCATCCGTTAATGATAATCAGTCGCAACAATGAACGCGCCCTTTCACCCCGAGGCGATCAGCCTCGATCGCCTGCCGGTCGGCACGGCCGCGCGCGTCGAGTCTGTCGACTGGGCGGCGCTCGACCAGGGTGAGGCGACCCGCCTGCGGCAGTTCGGCTTCGACGAGGGCGTGACCGTTGAGCCGCTGCATCTCGGCCCGTTCGGCCGCGATCCGATCGCGATCCGCGTCGGCCGAATGACGGTCGCCATCCGGCGCAAGCACGCCGGCGCGATCGGCGTCACCCCGATCAGGAAGTGAACCCGCTCCCGCTCGTCGCCGTCGCCGGCAATCCCAATGCCGGCAAGAGCGCGCTGTTCAACGCGCTGACCGGCGCGCGCCAGAAGGTCGCCAATTATCCGGGCGTGACGGTGGAGCGCCATTCTGGCCGCCTGACCCTGGCCGACGGCCGCCCGGCGGAGATGGTCGACCTGCCGGGCTCGTACAGCCTCGAGCCGGCGAGTCCCGACGAGGCCGTTACCCGCGACGTTCTGCTCGGCCGACAGAAGGGCGAGCGGCAGCCCGATGCGTTGATCGTCGTCCTCGACGCATCGAACCTCGACAACCATCTGCGCTTTTGCCTCCAGTTGATTGAGCTTGGACTGCCGACCATCGTCGCGCTGAATATGGTCGACCTCGCCAAGCGCGACGGCCTGGAGCTCGATTCAAAGGTGCTGGAGCGGGAGCTTGGCGTCCCGGTGATCGAAACGGTCGCGGTCCGGCGTAAAGGCATCGCCGAGCTCGCCGAGGCGCTCGACGACATGCTCTCCGCGCCCTTCTGTGGGGTCCACGAGCGCGTGAAGAGCGACCTCATCCACCTCCAGCGCCGGGCGCGCGAGATCGCCAGCGCCGCGGTGATCAGCGAGACGCCGGTCCGCCGCTGGACCCACCGCCTCGACACGGTGCTGCTCCATCCCGTGGTTGGGCCGATGATCCTCGCGGTCATCATGTTCGTGATGTTCCAGGCGGTGTTCGCCTGGAGCGAGACTCCGAAATCCTGGATCGAGGACGGGGTCGCCTGGCTGTCGGCGCAGGCGACCAACGCGCTGCCGCCCGGCCTCTTTCGGTCGCTGATCGTCGACGGCGCGATCGCCGGGGTGGGCGCCGTCGTCACCTTCCTGCCGCAGATCCTGATCCTGTTCTTCTTCATCCTGCTGCTCGAGGGCACCGGCTACATGGTCCGCGCGGCCTTCCTGATGGATCGGCTGATGCACAGCGTCGGGCTGTCGGGCCGGGCGTTCATTCCCTTGCTGTCGAGCTTCGCCTGCGCGGTCCCCGGGATCATGGCGACCCGCACGATCGACGATCCCAAGGACCGGTTGACGACGATCCTCGTCGCGCCGCTGATGACTTGCTCGGCGCGGCTTCCCGTCTACACCCTGATCATCGCCGCCTTCATTCCGAATCGGCGGCTGGTCTGGGGCGTCGGCCTGCAGGGCGTGGTGATGTTCGGCCTTTACCTCACCGGCGTGTGCGGCGCGCTGCTCGCCGCCTACGTCCTGAGGCGCGGGGTGCTGAAGGGAGGCGGCGGGGGCTTCATGATGGAGCTGCCAAAATACCAGTGGCCCCCGCTCAAGGACGTGGTGATCGGCCTCCTTACCCGCTGCCAGATCTTCCTGAAACGCGCCGGCACGATCATCCTCGGCACCACCATCATCCTCTGGGCGCTGGCGAGCGTTCCGCAGGCAGGGCCGGGGCAGAAGCAGAGCGACGTCTCCATCGCCGGCAAGATCGGCCGCGGCATCGAGACCGTCGTCAGGCCAATCGGCTTCAACCAGGACATCAGCATGGCCCTGCTTCCGGCAATGGCCGCGCGCGAGGTCGCGGTGAGCGCGATCGCGACCGTCTATTCGATCGATTCGCCGGATCAGCAGGGCGGTGCCACGAAGCTCAGCGAGCATCTGCAGCACCGCTGGAGCCTCGCGACCGCGCTCGCCTTCCTCGCCTGGTTCGTCTTCGCGCCGCAGTGCATCTCGACCATCGCCGTCACCCGCCGCGAAACCAACGGCTGGAAGTGGCCGCTGTTCATGGTCAGCTATTTGTTCGTCCTCGCCTATGCCTTCGCCGGCCTAACTTACTGGACTGCGGTCGCGCTGGGTCTATAGCTGTCCTCGAGAAGAGGAGAGACGTGACATGGCGGGCGTGAACAAGGTGATCCTGGTCGGCAATCTGGGGGCGGATCCGGAGGCGCGTTCGCTCAACAATGGCGGCGAAGTGGTCAACATGCGGATCGCCACGTCCGAGCAGTGGAAGGACCGTGACGGCAACCGCCAGGAACGGACCGAGTGGCACAATGTCGTGATCTTCAACGAGAACCTCGGCCGGGTCGCCAAAAGCTATTTGCGCAAGGGCTCGAAGGTCTACGTGGAAGGCCAGATCCAGACCCGCAAATGGACCGACCAGTCGGGCAATGACCGCTATACGACCGAGATCGTCCTTCAGAAATTCCGCGGCGAGCTCCAATTGCTCGACAGTCGCGATGGCGGCGGCGGCGGTCGCGGCGCCTTTAGCGAGGATTTCGGCGGAGACGATCTCGGCGGCGGCGCTCCCGCCCGCACCCAGTCGCGGCCGCAGCCGGCGGCGTTCGACACCGACCTCGACGACGATGTCCCGTTCTGACGGGTCCGGGGGACCCGTCCAGGCGGGGCATCTTTTCTAGGGCTCGTCCTTCCTGAGCTTGGCGAGGACCGCGAACGGGCTCGCCTGCTCTTCCGACAGCACGCCCGCTTCCTTCAGCGCAGCATCCGCGCCGGCGCTTCGCGGATAGGGTTCGAGGCTGAGCGCCAGCGTATCCGCCAGCGCGCCGCCGAGGTCGATCGCGGCGCCGTCGTGGAAGACCGTGTCGCAATCCTCTTCGCCGAGCTCGACCTCCTCGTCGGTCCCGCCGCCGGGCGGCTCGGGCACGAACAACAAAGCGAATGGCTCGTCGACGTGCGCCGCGACCGGCTCGCCGGTGACCACGCAATTCTGGTCAAGCGAGGCGAGGATTCGACCCTTGGCACGCACCACCTCGCCGGCCCTCTCGAGGCAGACATGGGCTTCGAAACGCTTGAGGGAGCCAAGGTCGAGTCGCTTGGCGATTGCGCTCCGCTCCGCCTCATCGGCGGCAAGCTCGAGCCGCTCGCCGTCACGGATCTGGTCGAGCCGGAGCTGATGAGCGAAGCGGTCGGTCACCGGATCCTCCCCTGTTCGAGTTCTTCCAGCGGCGTGGCGTCGAGGCGCGCGATGAAGTCGCCGATCGCGCCCGCGCTATGCGCCAGCGCATCCTCTTCCACGTCGCCCCGGTAGAGGCTGTCGCGGGCTGTTTCGATCGGATCGATGCTCGCGCGCCACAGCTCCACTCTCCGCGCTAGCATACCGACCAGCTTGCGCACGGTCTTACCGAGTGTCGGATCGCCGATGCCGAGCTCGCGGTGCTCGCTTTCCATCACTTCGATGAACCGCTCGGTCAGCGCGACCGAGGCCGCATTGCCGTCTTCTCCATCGCGCTCGAGGTGGACCAGCACCAGCGCCGCGATCGTCGCGAGGACCGCGAATCGCCCGTCGAGCGTGTCCGGAACGGCTCCCTCGACGTACCAGGATTTGCGCCGGGCCTCGGCCGTGACCTTATCGAACAGGGCTGCCCCGCTTGACCGTTCGGCGGTTAATCCCCGGAACAGGAAGTTGAGCATAGTCCTTGCATCTTCGATCAGGCCGGCGGAGAGTTGCGTCCCTCCTCGCCACCCGCATATTGAGGCGCTAAGGCCCGCTGGCAAGGCGGCAATAACCGGCGCTCAAGCGCCACCTGAAGGGTTCACACGAATGAAGCTTGCGGTTCTGGGCACGATTGCGGCGGCGCTGATCCTTGGCGGCTGCGCGCAGCTTCGCCAGCACAAGGGCGTGGTGCTCGACACCCAGCTGGTCGCCGGCATCCAGCCCGGCGTCGACAACAAGGATTCGGTCGAGAAGCTCCTCGGCCGCCCGAGCTTCACCGGCCAGTTCACGCCCAACGACTGGTATTACGTCTCGCGCGACGTGAATCAGGTTGCCTTCCGCAACCCCCACGTCACCCGCCAGACGGTGCTGATGGTACGCTTCGACCAGAAGGGGAATGTCGCCGCGGTCCAGCGCACCGGCAAGGAGCTGGTGATGAACGTCAAGCCAACCGGCCGGCAGACGCCAGTGCTGGGACGCAAGCGCAGCTTCTTCGAAGAGCTGTTCAACAATATCGGACAGGTCGGAGCGCCTGGCCTGCCCGGCCAGAACACCGGCGGGCAGTAAGAGCCCGCCGCCTTCCGCACG
>Ga0207711_10000188_pt1 | contig 65983 bp, 53 predicted proteins | sample KBSS34metaG_FD_184401 | JGI IMG/M metagenome (GOLD analysis project Ga0207711, IMG submission 184401) | Switchgrass rhizosphere microbial communities from Kellogg Biological Station, Michigan, USA - KBS S3-4 metaG (SPAdes) (version 2) | ecosystem: Host-associated > Plants > Roots > Rhizosphere... | reverse complement strand
TGCAGGCGAACAGTCTCAAACCTCGTGCCGCAAATGCCGGCGCGGCAACCCGGACATTGACGCTCGATGGCATGTTCTATGAAACGGCCGCCGGTCGCGTCACTGTTCCGGCCGAGCTGACCGCGCGTGCGCCCGCGGTGGTCACCGCCGGGCAATGGGCTGGAGAAACGCGAATGCCCGACGGACGTCTTGTTCGCATGTCCGTGTCCGCGCAGGGAGGGGCTTTTAACATCGCGCTCAACGCAACGCCAGGCCAGGGAATTATCCGATGGGGTTTTGCGGTCGAGGCCGTTCAGGATGAGTACTACACCGGCCTTATGGAGCGCGTGATCGACGGCCCGCAGCAAGCATCGTGGGCACCCGGTCTGGCTACAGCCATGAACCTTCGCGGCCAGCGATTGGATATGCTGGTGAAACCCACACTCTCGCTTTACGCACCCTTCTACCTTTCCTCCCGTGGCTACGCTTTGTTCGCCAAAGGAAGCTGGCCTGGCGTTTTCGACTTCGCGCGAGCGAAGGCGGATCGTGTGCTGGTGGAATTCGAGGGGCCACGTGTCGAGGTCAAGGTCTCCACTGCTTCTGATCCCGCCGCTCTCGTCCGTGCACACGCCATGGACGCAGGGCCACCCGTGCTACCGCCACGCTGGATGTATGCGCCCTGGCGCTGGCGCGATGAACATACGCAGCGCACCGCATACTATGACGGCACGCCGGTTACAGGCCCCTTCAATTCGGAAGTCATGGAAGACATTCTGATGATGCAGGCCTTTGGCATTCCTAATGGCGTCTATTGGATTGACCGCCCGTGGGGACCGGGCCAGATCGGCTATGATGACTTCGAAATTGACAGCGACAGGTTGCCCCACTTTGGAGACATGGTCCGCTGGCTCGACGGAATGCAGGTGAAAACGTTGCTCTGGATAGCGCCGTTCTTCAAGGGCAGGATGGAGACAGAAGCGCTTGCGAAAGGATATGGATTACCGGGACAGACGGGTCCTGCGAATGGCCAGAACTATCCGCTCGTGGATCTTACCAATCCTGCTGCAAAGGCCTACTGGCAGGATGGGGTCACGAAGTTACTTCGGCTCGGTGTTGCAGGATTCAAGCTGGACCGGTCTGAAGAAAACATACCAGATGATGGATCGGTTCAGGTTTTCGACGAACGCACTCTGCGTGAGTACCGTAATGCCTATCCCGCCATGTTCGTGCAGGCCGCCTACGAAGTTGCGAAGAAACACCGCGGCGACGATTTCATCGTGATGCCGCGCGCGGGCTACAGCGGTTCTGCTCCTTATGCAGTGTTCTGGGGCGGCGATATTGGTGGGACACAGGAAGGTCTGCGCGCTTCGATCATCGGCGTACAGCGCGCGGCCGTGATGGGATATCCGAACTGGGGCTCCGATACCTGCGGCTACAACCAGCAGTTGATGGAGCAGGAAGTGTGCGGACGGTGGCTGGCTTTCTCCGCGTTCACGCCGATCATGGAAGTCGGCCCAACGCGAAATGTTGCGTTCTGGAATGCGCCGCGCGAACCCGCCTATGACGACGTGCTGATCGCGCTCTGGCGTATGTACGCACGGATGCATGATTCCCTGCGGGACTACAGCTACAAATACGCTGAGGAAGCCCATCGCACGGGAATGCCGATTGTCCGTCCTCTATTCCTCGTAGACCCCATGCATCAGGAGGCCTGGGACAACTGGTGGACTTATCTTTATGGGCCCGATCTTCTGGTATCCCCGGTATGGGAGAAAGGGAAGCGGGCGCAGCAGGTCTATCTGCCTGCCGGGAATCGATGGCGCGACGCCTGGAATCCGGAAAAGGTTTATGCGGGTGGGCAGACGATCTCGGTGGGCGCCGAAGCCCATCAGCTGCCGATCTTCATCCGGGTTGGATCGCCGGTGAAGCCGTGGAATCTGAATCAGCTGTGGCAGGAGTCGGTGGAAATTGCGCGGAAAAAACCGGATTTGAAACCCCTCGATGCAACCGTGAGAGCGTGGTTCGAGAAGCAGCGGAATTAGGCACTACCGCTCCAGGTGCATCCCAAAAGCGTAGAGCGTGCCGTCGACACCACCGAAATATACTCGACCGTTAGCAACGGTCAGACCCGTGAGAGCTGACGGGCCCGCGACGAGATTCCGGCTCGAATAGAGTTCCTTCCCCGTTCGCGCATCGAGCGCATACAGTGTCGCGCGGGTGGAACCTTTCGGCCGTTCATCCACCGAGTCGCCACTATCCGAAAGTTTGCGCGTGAATTCTCCTGCAGAGAGCGCAAACACTACTCCATTCGCAATTACCGGAGGCAAAGGCGAACTCAGATCTCGGGAGACCCATGCCGGTTCCAGCATTGACTTGCCACCCTGCTCCCGCAGTTTGAAGGCCACGATGAAGCCGTTCGGTGTCGGTCCGTTCGTCATCGGCGCCTTCAAATCGGAATGCACGGGGCCCGTCACCGGTGCGAGTACCCATCGGGTGCCGTCCATGTCCTGCCAGGTGGCCAGACCGCCCCAGATCCCACGCTCGGCGAAATTTTGTGAATCTCGGGCCGGTTGAACGAGAGAAGGCGTTTGGTGCAATGGCGTGGACTGATTACTTCCGCCGAGGGATGCCGAGTCCAGCAGGCACAGGCGATCGTCGGAGCACACGGAAACGAGAAGATCCCGATTGTTCAGGGCGAGAACACTGGGCGACGCAATATTACTAACGTCGCTGACGCTCGTCGCTTGTCCGCCTTTTCCAGGAGAAGAGAAGTACTGTCGTAACTGCAGTTCGCGTGGCGTGAGTGCGAGGATCTCACGGGAATGCTCGTCGCGGCCGTCTCCGGTTTGAACATACACGGTGCCGTCGCTGCCGATAACCGGGCCGCCGGTTCCCCAGTTGCTTCCCGCTTTGAGTTCAAACGATCGGACTTTGGGTGGATCGACATTTAGGTCAATTGCCCAGACGGCGTTGGTGGCTTCATTACATCCATGGGTCGTCATCGTGTAGATGACGTTATCCACCATGTTCAGGCTGGTCGCGCGCGCGTTGGCTGGAAGGACACTCACAGGCTGCGTCATGTCATCACCGGTAGAAGTATTTAACCGGTGGAGTCTGCCGTCGCTGGAGATCGCATATACCGACGCGGGACCACCGATAAACGCGCTGCCGCGCTGGCCCGTTGCAGGAGCAGGGGCCCCGCGGCCCGCGGCCGCGCCGCGAGCAGGAGCCGGCATGGTCGGCATGGCGGTCATGCCTCCCGGACACCGCCACGAGGAGGCGGTCACCTGGGGTTCGCGCGTGGAGTATTCAAGATGTTTCTGCCAGAACAGAGTGCCCAGATCGGCGTCGATGGCATAGACGATGTCGGGATTCGTTCCGACAAAAGCGAGTTCTTTGAATCCCCGGTAGGAGATCAATCGTCCCAGAATCACCGGCGGCATGATTGGCCGCATGCCTCTTGCCTGGACTTCGAGTTTGATCTTCCAGAGAAGTTGCAGATCCTTAGCGGTCTCCGGCGTGATTCTCGTGTCTGCGTTTTGCCACCCGCTGCGTTGGGCGTCGCCGCCGTACGTGGGCCAGTTGCGGTTCTGACCAAGCGCGATCCAACCTGAAATCATCAGAGCCGTAATCAAAAGACCGCATTTGCTGAGCGTGTTCATCGCCCTTCCAGGCCGAAGCAGTACAGCACACTGTCGAATGTTCCGAGATAGACGCGCCCATTCGCGATCGATAATCCGCCAAAGTGCGCGAACGAAGCGATCTGATCTCCACTGGAATACAACTCCTTGCCGGTCTCAGCATCGAGCGCATAGAGCGTCGCATGTGTGGATGCGGCAATGCGCAGCGGACTGGAGTCGTTCAAGCCGCGGTCGGGATAGGCCTGTGTTGTGTTCTCGCCGCTGCCGTATGCGAAAACGACGCCGTTCGCGACGACGGGCGGTTCCGCATGGTTCATGTCGCGTGACATCCACGCCGGTGTCAACTGAAGCTTTCCGCTCTTCTCTTCAAGTTTGAATGCGACGATTGCGCCGTGCTGGACAGTGCCGTGCGAGACCGGAGCCTTGAAGTCGGAGTGTGAAGGTCCCCAGAACGGCGCAAGTATCCATCGTGTGCCGCTGGAATCCTCCCATGTGGACATGCTGCCCCAGATACCGGTGGATGCGAAGTTGACTTCCTCATTGCAGATCAAAGGCGTGCGGAAAAGAGGTGTCTGATGATCTTCGCCACCTGCGGATTTCGGATCGAGCAGATAGATGCGGCATTCCTTGCTCGCCGTGACCATGAGTTCTCGACCTTTGTAATTGAAGATGGCTGGAGTGACCTGCATGTCGAGATCTTTCTTGAACAGCCATGCCCAATTTGAAGGAATGTACCAGTCTTTAAGCTTCAGATCGTTTCCTTCGATGCGTGCGCCGATCAGCCCGTTGCCGTAGCGACGCGTCGCCAGATCATAGGTGCCGTCGCCCGTGGGGGCCCACGCGGTGCCGCTGGAATCGATGGCTGCGCCCGTGCGTCCCCACAAACCGCCGCTTCCCGGATTGAACGTCATGACCTTCTTTTGTGGGTCGTTCAGATTGATGGCCCACATTTGATTTGGATTGCCGGCGCAGCCCTGCGAAGTCGTCGTGAAGATGACATTGTTCCAGAGGTTCAGCGCATAAGCCTTGCCGTTGGGATATCCGAACGGAACAGGCTGCGCCGTTTCGTCCCCGGTAGCGAGATCGATCGTGTGGAGCGCGCCATTGCCCGCGAGCGCGTAGAGCGTTCTCGCCCCGGAAGGCTGTGGCGCCCCGATGATGGGAGTTGCCGTCATTCCTCCAGGGCAAAGAGGATCCGTCGGTCCCCCATTTCTCGCAGGCGGGGGGTAGTCAAAGTGCTTCTTCCAAAGGAAGGATCCGGTTGCCGCGTCCATCGCGTACAGGTTGTCTGACACGCCAGCTGCCAGCACGATTTCGCGCGGCCCGTCATTCGTGCGCACCTGACTGGCAATCAGCACAGGAAGAAGGGAATGCATTTGTCGCGGAGCGTTATCCAGCTTCACCTTCCAAAGGATTTTGAGATTTGCGACGTTAGCTTTGGAGAGAATGGATTCATTCTGCTGCCAGTTCGTGCGTTGTGGGTTGCCTCCATCCGTCGGCCAGTCTGACGCACAAAGCACCGCGCCGAGCCCAAATACGAAAAAGGCGGCGAGAGGTCTGTTCATAGAGTTTTCAACCACAGGTTTCGAAATGACACTTTGCCTGTGCCTTCTATTTGAAGCGCGATGATGCCCTGGGACGCGGCCATCGTGGGGTCATCATCAATGAAGATCGACATCGTGCGGCCGTTGATGATGTGGGTCAGAGTGTTACCACGAGCAATGATGTGCACCTCGTTCCAGTCGCCTGTTTTCACCAAGGCTTTGAGCTCGTCGGGATCTCCAAGGGTTGAAAGAAGGCGCGGCCGTTTGCCTTGTTCGGCTCGAACGACCTGACCGCGCCACGAGATGATTCCGCGTGGAGAGCCCTGTTCATAGAGCTGTCCTGTGTAGCGTCCCGCAAAATCGAAATCGGCTTGATAGCCTCTCAGGCTTGCGGCTCCGGTCTGCCCCGTTTTTTTGCTGCGATATTGAATTCCGCTGTTGAGGCCGGCGCCCTCGAGCTTCATCTCCGCCTTTAATTCAAAGTTCGCCGGCTCCCCGCCCTTCCAGATGAGATATGCCGTTCCGGACGGCTTCTCCGGTGTCGATGTGCCGACGATAGCGCCATTCTCGAGTTTCCAAATGTCCGGATCGCCATCCCATGTCTTCAGGCTGGTTCCGTCGAAGAGGGGGATCCAGCCATCATGGTCGTTGAACGCAATCGGATCGGGTTGAGTAAAGCCGGCACCGGCTCCGCCGCGGCGTTGTTGGGCAAACATTCCTGCGGCGAAAGTCGTGAGGGCGGCGGCTATCGCTGCGATTATGAGTCCACGTCTTCTCGACATGATTGCGCTCCCTGGCGGATATTCCTGCCGTTTTGTGAAATGTGGTCCGAGCGATGGGGGGCATCATAGCACGCTGGAAGGGGATGGAGATCTGGGGACAGACTCCGAATTCGCGAACCGAAGATTCGGTAAGTTCGAAAACTCCCCAGTTCGCGAATTCGGAGTCTGTCCCCAGATCTCCATCCCCGAATCTTCCGAACTTGGGAAGGATGGACTAGAATCCGCACATGTCCACTCGACGAACCTTTCTAAAGACTGGTATCGGCGCGGCCGCATCGGTTGCCGCGATTCCCGCAATCGGGCAGTCCCGCGACCTGGCGAGTCTCACACTGAAGCAGGCGTCGGATCTGCTTCGCACAAAGGCGGCTTCGCCAGTGGAGTTGACAGAGGCATGCCTGCAACGCATCGAGAAATACAATCCCGCGTTCAACGCTTTCATCACAGTCACGAAGGAACAAGCGTTGCGCTCTGCGCGCGAGGCGGAGGGCGAGATCCAGCGCGGCCGATGGCGCGGCCCATTGCATGGAGTGCCCATCGCACTGAAGGACAACATTGACACGGCAGGCATCCGCACAACCGGGGCGAGTCAGTTATTCGAGAATCGCATTCCGGACGTGGATGCGGAAGTTGCGAAGCGGCTCAAGAATGCCGGATCTGTCCTGCTTGGCAAACTCAACTTGCATGAGTTCGCTTATGGCGGCAGCTCGACAGTTACGTACTTCGGAACGATGCACAACCCCTGGGGACCGGACTATGTCACCGGAGGCTCGTCCGGCGGCGCCGGTATTGCCGTCGCTTCGGACTTCTGCTACGCGGCGCTGGGTACAGACACCGCCGGATCCGTGCGGATGCCGGCGTCTCACTGCGGCATCGTTGGCTTGAAACCTACCTATGGCCTTGTGAGTACACGTGGCGTACTGACGCTGTCGTGGACGTTGGATCACGTCGGGCCAATGTGTAAGACTGTGGAAGATGCCGCGCTGATGATGAACATCATCGCGGGGTTTGATGAATTGGAACCCACTTCGGTAGAAGTTCCCATACCCGACTATTTGCGAGCGATGAAAACCGCGACGTCGAAGCTACGCCTCGGCATTGCAAGACGACCGTTCTTTGACAATCTGAACCCTGAGGTCGCCGGTGCGGTGGATTCCGCAATCAAAACACTTCAAAAACTCACGGCGACGACTGTAGATGTGGCGTTGCCCCCCACCGGTAACGCCGCGATATTGTGGGGATCCGAAGCGTATGCTTATCACAAGCCGTGGATTACGAAATCTCCCGAAAAGTATCAACCCGGAACTCGTGCTCAACTCGAGCGGACGGCAAATGCAAACGGTCCCGAGTACGCGCAAGCCCGAAGAGACCTCGATCAGGTTCGTCGCGAAATCAAAAAGCTGTTCACGAAGGTGGACCTGCTCGTCGCTCCAACCATGAAAACGCCTCCTGCTTTGCTCTCCGCTCCGGGAGGTGGCGCGGCCGGTGGCAACAACAACGTCGCATTCGATATGTATGGTGTTCCTAGCATCTCCGTTCCTTGCGGATTTACCAATTCCGGTTTGCCGATTGGTCTCCAGATCAGCGGAGCACATTTCGGTGAAATGAACGTGCTGGCTCTGGCTCACGCGTACGAGCAGGCGACGGAGTGGCATAAGAGGAAACCGAAACTGTAAGTTTTAGGGGGTGTCATGATTTCCAAAATCGCGGGCCGCGCTTCCGCCGCCGGCATCTTGTTTGTACTGATTGAAGCAGCGGCTTTTGCACATCACAGCTTTGCGCCACATTTCGATGCGACGAGGAAGGTCAATATCTCCGGCACCGTCAAGGCATACGAAGCGAGAAACCCTCACAGCTATTTGCATGTGGATGCCGTCGACGAGAACGGCAGGACGCGGGAGTACGTGTGCGAATCGCACGGCACTACGCAATTGAGCCGCATCGGAATCACTCCTCAGCTCTTCAAGCCGGGAACGAAGCTCCGTGTCGTGGGTTCGGCATCGCGGCACAGCCCGTACATGTGCTTTTTCGAGACCATTGAATTCCCGGATGGCCGCACCCTGAACGTCAATGGACCCGGAGGGTCATCTCCGACACCGCAGCCCACTGCAGCGGCGCGGCAGCGCAAAGACATCTTCGGCACCTGGCTGCTCGCCCCGATCCCGAACCGAAGCACTAGCGGTCCGCAGCCGATGATACAGTCACTCACACCGGCCGGGGAGAAGGCCGTGAACGCGTATGATCCCTTCAAAGACGATCCTGTCTTCCGTTGCGATCCTGTCGCGATTCGCCGCGTGTGGGGCGCGCCGAGCACACCTCTCGAAATCAAGCGTGACGGAAATGATGTCGTGCTGCATCACGAGTGGATGGATGTCAAAAGGGTTATTCACATGGACGTCAAGACCCAGCCGAAAGATGTGCGCCGCACCTCGCTTGGTTACTCGATCGGGCACTGGGAAGGGGAGACGCTTGTCATCGAGACCGCCAATTACGCTGCCGGCGTGCTTAATCAGTATGTCGAGCAACCGGGACAACCCACCCGAGGTCTGCTGCATTCAGCGGCTCTCACTAGCGTCGAACGCCTTCATCTTGACGCGACACGTCAGCGCCTCGTTGTCGACATCGATATGACCGATCCGGAATTCTTCAAGCAGCCCTTTCCACGGGCCACAATGGAGTATGCCGTCTCGGATTTGAAAATCGAACCTTTCAACTGTTCGCCCGAGGGATTGACCGGTACGATAAAAAACAAATAACAATGAAAAGTTCCCAAAGGTATCACCGGTTCCACGCCACCCCGATAATCACGTCTATCTCATCTTCCTCGCAACTCACTTTTTGGGGTCCTGGTGGCATGCCATGTCGATGACGACGGTGCTCGCGAGAATTAACACGTCATCCTCGCCTTCCGCAATGTCCACACCGTAAGAATCCGTCATCGAGAACCACTTCTTGGAAACTGAGGCAACTTCCGAGCCGTGCCGCCTGAAGGTGTACTCATGTTCCAGGAGGTTTCCTGTAGCCTCGAGATCATCGGGGCCCGGTATGTCGATGTAGAACTGACAGCGCAGGAACGTAAACAGTTCCTTCTTGACGGTGGCGTAGTGTCGGCCTTCGCGATAGATTTCGTAGCTCGTCCGCAAGGACAGTAACTTCTGCTTGATCGCGGCCAGTTCGTTCCCTCGCATATCCTGAAAGGACAGCTTGTTGCCGATGGAAAACACCTTGCCATCTACAAAGTAGATCTCGCGGCCACTTTCATCACGGATGACAAAGTCGTCGCCAAACGAAAACAACTTTTGCTTCATGAGGTATCGCATGGAAGCATGATAGGCGTTCGGGCCGGCTAAAACCTATTGTTTGTCCCAGGCGGTGACGTTGTTGACCGCCTGGCCTTGCGCGTTGGTGCCGGTCACGGTCTCAACACGGGTTTTGCCGTCCTTTGCGTAGACGGCTTTGATCATCGTGGTGACCTTGCCGGCTTTCTTGCTGGTAATCTCGAGATTGTATTCATCAATTTTCTTCACCGAGACGGTATCGCGGGCAGGATCGCCCTTAACGGCGTAGTCCTTGCCGTCAAACTTTGCGGTCCACTCAAAGTGGACCGTCTTGCCATCTGCCTCGACGCGATCCGAGACAACTTTCATTCCGCCGTCCACGGAATCGATTACCGCAGTTTGAGTTTTTGGCGTCGGCCCCGGACTGTATTTGGATTTCGCCACATTGAGTTTCCAGGTGCCGACGAAAGCGGGCTTCGCGGCGGTCTGAGCAAAGGTCATGATGGAACCCAAAATCAAAAACAGCAGAATCGATAAGATGGAAATGCGTTTCACAGAACCTCCTTCACTACTTTCCCACCAGATGTGGCGTGTCTTTGTCTTCACAAATGTTTTCGATTAACTCGGTATCGGGCATTAAGTCGAAGCGCGTCGTCATCGTCCAGGGCTTTGTATAGGCTTTAGGGTCGTCAATAGTGATCTGGATTTCAAGATGTCCGAAATCACTGCGCCTGAGTTTCTCCGTGACGCGCATAGCTTCCGTGTGGGGATGACCGGGATCATCAAGCCACGACCGATCATTAAAACCCGTGGTGTCGACGACAAACGTATCACCATCCCACTTACCGATCGAATAGCCATACCAGGTAGGATTCATTGATTTCGGAAATCCGCGGCCGTCCGTGAAAATCTGTCGATAGTGATTCATCTCTTCGAAAAGGATGAAAACGACTCCTGGAGTTTGCGCAATCTTGAATGGACCGCTGCGAACCATCATCGCGTCGGGCACGGCGTGCGGCAAGCAATGTCCCGACGGCCTGTCTTTGGCGAGGTTGTCCTCTCGTTCCTTGTACAGCGTTGCGGCCCATGGCTGGAATGGCGCTCCGCCCGGTTCGTCCGCGGCTAGATTCATCAAGAACCTGGCGTCGGCCACGCGCCAGATACCGGATAGATCCGGCTTGCCATCAGATGTCTTCGGCGCCGGCGCTGAGAGATCAGGTCTGCCGTCCGCTGCGCGAGGAGTTCCGGGCAGCCGAACATCGAGCCATTGCGCAGCAGCAATGTCACGCATCAGGACTAAGGCCATCGCGCCGAAAATGAAGAACGTAAATGTTCGCCGCATTTCTTCTCCGAATCCCTGCTTGAACAACGTACGCCCTGGCGTCATTGGCCTCGCGCGCCGACGATGGGAGGCTTTGGATATACGCCCATGCCGTGATACGTGTTGGAGTAAAGACTCTGATAACGGATGCCACGGCCATTTTGGTCGACCCACCCCAGCGATTGTTGAAATAGTCCCGGCTCCGGATAACCTTTGGGCACCGTGCCTTCGACGATGTAGAGCTTGTGTTCATGCATGGCGATGTAGGCAAACGTCCGTGACTGATCGGCGTTGTTGGTCATCTGAAGGAAATGACCCTCGACGAGGTCCTGCCAGTCGTAGGTGTAACTGGTCACTTTCGCGTCGCGTTGGAGGAGCTTGAAGGTGGCGTACACAATCGCCCCCCGCTCATCTTGTTTCCAATAGCCCGGCCCGATCACCGCGGCGGCATTCTCGCGACACTGCTCATTTCCGGGCGGACACGTCTTGGCCCGTGCAATGCCCTGTTGTTCGAGGCTACTGTAATCGACAACAGTGATCGAATAACGTTCACGGCCCCTCTCCGCACTGTACACGCGGGCGGGAAGCATGTAGTCCATCTGAGATTTCCAGGTGATTGCGCTGATCTTCGGCTGACCCGGAAAGTTAATCTTGAAGCCATCCTGCGTGTTGACATACTCAGTCCATTCCTGCGCAGCGGAGGGAGTGGCCGTCGCCAGGATCAGAATAAAGACGAATGCGGTGGCGCGCATAGAAGTCCTCTCAAAAGTCCGCCGGAGGCGGCGCATTGTTCCCGTCCCAGTCTTTCACTGTTCCATCAGGCGCTTTCAGGAATCCCAGGAGACAACCGTTGGACCCATCGCGCAGGCGGTGGCAGCGCACCTTGATGGTGTCGCCGGCCTTGACGGTTGTTCCCGTCACGCCCACTCGCTCGAGTCCGGTTCGCCCCGTGGCCTCGAGGGCCCAGACCTCCGGCTCGCCGCTCGCGCTCTTCACTTCGAGGTAGACCCACGAATGGGGCACGACCAGATGCACTTCCTTGACGACTCCCTGAATGTCCGTGAACGTGTCGACATAAGCACCGTGGGAGTGGTGAGCCCACGCGGACAAGGCAAACAGCACCACGCCGATCGCTGCCGTGACCAGATTGAATTTAAAACGCATGTTGATCCTCCTTATATGATGACTATCGGCCTGCCGGTGATGGATTCGGGTTGGCCCCAGGCGCATCAATCCTGCCCTGTGTCTGCGTTTGCGCTGCGCGGCCAGCACGCGGAGGCGGGGGATAGTTGTTCGAGTAGTAGGTCTGATAGCGAAGCCCGATCCCGTTTTCGTCGAGCCAGCCGAGCGAGTCCTGGAAGAACGCCGGCGCGGGGTATCCTGCAGGAACCGTTCCTTCAATGATGTAAAGCTTGTTTTCGTGCATGTAGATTCCCGCAAAAGTGCGGGACTTGTCGGCGTTGTTGGTCATCTGAAGTTGGTGTCCCTCTACAAGGTCCATGTGGTTCCACACAAAGGAAGTCACCTTCGCGTCCCTTTGCATCAACTGCCAGGTTGCATAGACAATCGCTCCACGCAGGTCGCTCTTCCAATGACCGACGCCTCCTGCTCCTCCTCCAAGACAGGGCTCTGCACCCGCAGGACAGGACTTCGCCTTCTCTGTGAGAATTTTCTCGATCGGATTGAAGTCGACGACCGTCACCGAGTAGCGGCTTGAGCCCTGGGTGGCGCTATAGACGTGCGCGGGCAATTCTGCGCCGTGATCGGATTTGTATGTGGTTTGAGCCACGTTGGGTTGACTGGGGAAATTGCACGTGAAGCGGTCTTCGCGACTCGCAAACTCAATCCACTCCTGCGCGAACACCGGTGTAAAAGCGGAGAAGACCAACGCTATCGATAAAACGATGAGACGCATGACGTCATTCCTCCGATGCGGACGGTGCGCGAATCTCGACTAAGGCTGGCATCGCGTTGCTCCACTTCCTTCGGCGCCGCCTTTATCGCGATAAACCTTGTGGCAGTTCGCACACGCGTCGTTTAATTTTTCAGCGATATCGACGAAGGCTGCATAATTCCTGGCCTTCGACTCGCGATACGCAAGCTTTCCCACTTCCTCAAGTGCCGCAACGTATTGCTTCCAGTCCGCGCGCTCGACCGGAACCGGCTTGCCGTTCTGGCAGCGGCGCCCGGGGTTCAGCAGAAGCGGAGCCGTCTCTGTGATCGCCAGAGCCGCCTGATCTACAGCCAGCCATCCCTGGTACACCGTAGAGCCCCAGTCGACATAATCCAGCGTATTGCCTGGCTGTTTCTTCGGTTGAGTTCCGGGATCCTTAACCTGAAGATTGAACAGAATGTTCGAATTGGGGAATGCAATCGCGCGCATCAATTCTGCGAGATTTCCCTGAGGCGGCGAAAGAGCATCGGCTCGTCGAACGATGGGAAACAGGATCTGAGCGAGCGTCGCATCGGTCAGCTCTTGTGGACCCGCCCGAAACTTTCCGAATTGCAGAATGTAAGCCGCGAGATCCGTTGACTGCTGCCGGGAAAGACTTCCCGGTGTGCTGAAGGGCATCGTCTTCTGGATCTTGTCCACGAGAGTTATGAGCGGACGAGAACTCCAATTCGAAAGAAAACTATCGCCGACGAGAGGCGATCCGATGGTGCCTTCCATCGCGTTGCCGTGACATTCCGCGCACTGCGCTTTGTACAGCTCTTGTCCACGCATAGCTTGCGCAGCGGAATAGACGCCGTCGTTGACGGATCGTGTTTGCTGGCCCTGTGCGTGGAGTGCCAGAACCCCGACGGCATACGCGCACAACACTACCCGGAACATGTAACGAATCACTGGCGAAGGAGTCCGTCGCATCGTTTAACCCCCGAAAGTGTCGGTAATCCGCTGATTAACGGCGCCAGGAAATATTGGCGAAGCATAGACGAATCGCCGCGTGCGCACAAATCTTTAAGGTTGGTTTAAGGTTGGTCGGCGCGTTGCGAGGTCTGCACCGTCAAGCGATCCCGCCTTCGAGATACTTCATCGGGGAGTCACGTATCAGCCCTTGTAGTGTCTCGAGCTGCGCGCGAGTAGAGTCGGCCATCCAGGCGGAAGGAGCGGCAGCGTAGGCTGCATCAAGAGCACGAGCTGCGCCTGAGTCGCCCAAACCCACAAGCGCTTCGGCCCGCGTGGCCAACACCCAGTACCGGTCTTCGGCATTCTGCAGTTTCGCTTCCGGGCTGGCTTGTTCCGAGGATGCGTTAGCTGCCAGCCACTTATCGCAGATCGCGATCACGTCTCGGCGTACGCGCTCGGCAACGACGAAGTCCGTCACGGCGTCTGCGGGGTTGCGGGTCCGAGCTGCTCGGACGTTGAGCAGAAAAGCCAGGTTGACGCCGTTGTAGTAATCATTGCGAAGGGAAAAGCCACGCTCGCAGGCGCGGATCGCGGTGTTCAGGTGTCTGACGTCGTCCGTCAGGGACCAGAGACGCTTGTGGATCGCGGCGGAAAGGCCCAGTGTTTCAGGATCGTTGGAAGCGTTGGGTTCGAGTGGGGCCAGACGCTCCATCGCTTCCTTCAGAGCGTCGAGCTCACTGGGGGACTTGCTCTTGTAAGTTGCCAGCACGAGCCGCTGAACGATGTAGGCGTCCACTGGCCGGTCCGGGGCGTCTTTTCTAGCCACGTCACAAATCGCCAGCAGCAGGCTCTTGGCAGTCAGGAAATCTCCTCGCGACATCGCTGCGTCCACCTGGATCATAAGCGCACTTTGCGCGCTGTTCTGAAGTTGAGCGCGGGCAGCTCTCTCCAGTTCGCGCTGAACCGGATCGGCGCTCTCCGGCGGCGATGCCGAATCGCGCAGAGCGACCGAGTCGTGGATAAAATCGCGCTCGGATGCGGCGAGTTCGTTTCCGCGCAAGCCGAGCCAGCCTTCCGCTTCATTCAGTGCGCTGCCCCTCAGAAGCCGGTCGCGGGAGCGACCGCTGTTGCTCCATCGGCCGAGTTCGGCCGCGAATTGACCTCCTCGCCACATGAAGAAGCGGACATCGGGTATCACGTCGCCACCCCCGAAGTATGACATTGCATTGGGACGCACAAGATCGAGTCTCACGTCCGTTTTTCGTTGAGTGGAACCGTCGTCGCCGGCCGGCACGGTCATACGCCTTAGATCGATCAGCCCTGCAGTGGCCAGCGTGTCGCGCAGGGCGACGGCATCCACCTGGGCAATGGCCGGAACAGTAATCAAGTCCGCCCAGTACCCCGGCATGGGGACCAGTTTTAGAGTGGCGTCGATCATCGACAGGCTCTTGAACATGACCTCGGCAGCTTGTTTTTGCTCGGGAGTCAGTTGGCGGAGGTTTTCCTCAATGTGTCGCTGAAACACTCCGCCCAGATGTCCCACGTCGTCGAGGTTCTTGTTCGTCAGCCATCCGCGCTGCCGTCTGGGCCAGATGGCGGCCAGTGCGAGTTGCAGTTGCATGATCGCACTGTGCGCTGTACCGGCGCTCTCCACCAGACGCTGTGTCAGGCCTGGTTCGAGAAGATGTCCTGCATGTAATGCCGGCTGTTCAATAGCACGTCGTTGCGCTTCTCCTGAAAGGCGTTCGATTGTGACGTGTGCAACGCGACCCGCTGCTCCGGCAGCGTCGAGAATCGCCTGTCTGTGCGATTCGGTCAGCGTATCTCGCCATACCAGTACGATCCTGTAGCGGTCCTTGCCTTCCGACACGGCCTTGACGATATCGGCCACGCGCTGATTGACTGCAGATTCGCGGCCCTGAGCCAGGAATGTGTCGACGCTGTCGATAATGACGAGGCGGTAGGACGTTGTCCCCTTCTGCTGTGGAGTCACGTTCTGTAAATCTGTGAGCTCGGAACTGCAGTTGGCGGCCACCGCGTCCAGATACGAGAGGATTTCCCACCGAACACCCTCGGGCTTTTCATCTCTCAGCCGTGGCAGGAGCGCGGACTTAACGAGGGAGGTCTTACCGACCTTTGCGGGACCTGTCACGAAAATGGTGTCATGGGAGAGGAGAGCCTCGTACAGACGATCAGACTCATCCTCGCGTCCGGCGAAGAATTGAGCTTCGTCTTCCGTATAGAAGGACGCTCCCCTGTAGGGGATGACGTCGGCTTGCTGGCGCGCACTGTGGATGTCAGCTGCTAGTAGCACGGAGCGAATTGTCTGGACTCCCTTCACCCAGGTCTCGTCCGTGCCGGCCGTCAGATCGACAACCTGGTAGTCTCCAAAGCCGTAGGTGCGTAGCGCCGTCAACTGTCCCTCAGGCAACAGTATCGGTACGATCTGCATGTTTGCGGCTTTCCGTGCGCGAGCCAGCAGCTCCTGCCGCCATACCGATGTCGAGTCGCGACCAAAGCACACGGCAGCGACACGGCTGTATTCGAGTGCAGTACTGGCTGCACTCGCGCTCGGTGTCGCTCCCAGCGAGTCGAATACCCTGAGGCCGCTGCTCTCCAATGCCACGCGCAGACGATTCGCGTTCTCGCGATCTGCCGGGCCGTAGTCGAGAAACAGGTCGAACCCGGCAGATGCCTTTGAGGTGTCCGCAACTAACTGGGGATCGTTTACGATGTTGATTCCTTGTAAGCGGGCTTTCGCTTCTGCTTGCAGCTTGCCGAGCGACGAGTTTTCATCCGCCAGCAGAATTAGCGCATCGGCGAGCCGATCAAAGACGGCTCGGGAGGACGAGTCCTCACCCGGCATGAGGGTACCTACCTGCCGTTCGGCCACGGCATAGTCGCGCAGATAGGGGAGCGCGAGCTTTCCATATTCGAGGCCGTCATCGGCGAGTCTTTTCGGCATGCCATCCACGCCGAGTTCACGCACGAAAGCGGCGAGAAACTCATCTCGCTTCGGGTGGTTCGCATCAAGCCGCGCCGGAATTGCAAGGATTTCCAGGGGGCGGCCGCGCCGCAAACCCATCACACCAGGCGAAATGAAGTCGCGAACGGCATCGCGTGTGCCCTCAAGATTCTGGTAGTTCGGAGCGCAGAGCAGGACGACGGCATCCGCAAGCTGGTACGCGCACACTCCGCCCATTTCGGTGACGCCTGTTCGGCTGTCGACGAGTACGGCGTCGTAGCGGCTCGCGCCCTGCGTGAGCTGACCACGAAACCAATCGAAGAACAGATCGCCGCGCCAGTTTGTGAAGAAGTCCTGCCAATCGAAGTTGCGCACCGTGACGGCATAGTCGGTGAGGCTCTGGGCCGGTTCGCGCTTGCCGGCGGTCATGAGATCTACAGAGCCACCCCGAGTTCCCGCAACGTGGATTGCTGCCAGGCGGAACTTTTCGAGCTTCTGGAATTCGGCTTCCTTGAAGGCATCGGGATTCGTCAATGCATGGCGGTAAGTTTGGATAAGATCGATCAGCCCGAGCTCACCGCGCACCGATCGGCTGCGTTCCGCGTCGAAGAAATACCGTTCGAGCCCTGGCGCTTCCAGGTCGAAGTCGATTGCCAGAACCTTCATGCCGCGCGAGGCCAGGCGCTCCGCCACTTCGGCGAGAGCCATCGAACGGCCGACTCCGCCCTTGTAGGAATAGAACGTGAAAATCACGGCTTTACTCCCGGCAGCAGCAGGTGTGCCTGCGCGGCCAGTTGCGGTTGAACTTCCTGGTCGTCGTTCGAAACCGCGAGCTCCGGGATCGTAAAGCGCAGCCATCGCTTGACCCGCTCGATGCTGTTCAGGGCTACCTCGCAGCGAGGATCGTGTTCAGCACGGAAACGGCTGATCAGGTTTCCGACGCGAAGGTACGAGAAGTCGCCAAGCAGAGTCTGTGTAGGAGAGTGGGCCGGATCGAAGGGCATGATCGACACGACGGCGCCTCGATTTCCGCTGAGCAGGTTCTCTGCGGCGGCGCGTAGTGTCGGATCGAGCAGGGCCAATTCGTCCACAAGGATCAGGCATCCGTTCAGTCGCAGGCTGTCGATCATCTGGCGGGAGCCAAAACGGTCGTTTAGATAGTCGGCGAGTCGATAGCGTCGCCCGACTAGCCGCGCATCCTGCAGGAGCCGCCGCTCCCGAGAGGCAAACGTTGCAGCATTGACGCTGTCGATAGCGCCGCGGACGAGCTCATCGACGGTGAGCTCAGGTGCCGGGCCGAAGCAGCGCCATTCCTCCGCCTGATCGCCATGCACGCCGTCCGGCCAGGTTGGAGCCAATGCGCGCGCCTTCTTCGCGATTTTGCCGAATTGTGTGCGCCACGCTTTGCGCGTGTCCGCGTCAGCGAATCCATCGAACGCGCCGCCCTTCGGATCGCACATCCGTTGAACCTGCTGTCGAGTCGGTGCGAGAACCAAATACGGCACGGTCAGCCGGGTGCCCGTCGATACCTCGGGCGCGACCGCGCTTATCTTGTCATCCAACTCTTTGACGAAGGCCTGGGGCAGTCCGTTGACCACGGCTGCATCTATCTGGATCGATGTGGCACGGTTCCAGGCCGCCGGCAGCTGGGCTGGATCGATGCCGGCGCAGGCGAGCACAAAGCGGCCACTGGCAGCCACCTGCACATCGATCATCGCTTCGACGCGAGGCGCAACAGCGATGAGGCGAGGCAGGGATGTCGGCGTCACGATAAGACAAGCGACCTGCCCTGTGGCAAAGCCGCGATCGGGCTCGCGCGTGGCAAGAGCAGGGCGCCGATCAGCGTCGGCGATATAGCTCGCAGACTCCGGGCTTAGATCGAAGACGCTGAGCCTGTCGCCGCCATATGTTCTGAGGGATATCTGAATCGCATTGTCCGACCCTGTCGTGCAGGCGATTGAAATTGGCGCCAGTCGCGTCCTCCAGTAGCGCGCGCCTCCGAGAATTCCCTGCGCATTCGCTCCGTTCGAATGAAACTCGGCGGCTTTCTCGTTGACACGAACCGTCAACTCCGACCGGAGTTGTTCCGCCGATTTGAAGATATACGCTACCTCGTTCGGACCGTTGGCCCGTGCAAGGAAGTTCTCCATGCGTTGCCTGGTCTTCGGTTTGCTAAAAGCGTCAATGTGCTTCTGGGGAATTCCCGGGTTGTGGTCGGTCGGCTTAATGAAGATGAGGCGTGGAATACGCTGACGTCCGCCCCCGGGATTATCGCAGGCGTCGTACTCCATCTCTGTAATGGACTTCGCATTAGGATCATCTTCACCGTCGGGTACCCAGCCGTAACGTTGCCCGAGAATCGCAATATAGAGGTCGCACGCGCGTACGTCCTTGACACATGTCGCAACGACCCCATTCTCGCTCGCTCGGTAGCTGTGACGTCGCGTGCCGATTTGTCCCACGACTTCGGCCGCGATCTTGCGCTCCTCTTCCAAGTCCTCAACAGTTGAGGATACGTAAATTGCAAACTCGCGCCGGATCGTCATATCGCTAGGACGCTCGCAGGTGTTTCAAGGGCGAAGCCGCAAGCCATTCGCGTAACTGGCCAATGCGAATCCGCGTTTGAGTTTCTAACGAAGGATCGGGAACCATGGCGTTGGCTGCCTCAAGGGCTGCCTGTGCATCCTCTTGCTCGAGACCCACCTTGGCCTCCGCGAGCGTGGCCAGCATCTCGTAGCGAGGTTGCGCATCGTGCTCCAGCACGGTCAATGGCGCCTCGGGGGATGGCGGGGGATTACTCGCTATCCATGTATTACAAATGGAAAGAACCTGATCCCGTGCGCGACGCGCAAGCACGTAGTCAGCGATGGCATCGGAGATGCGGCGGGCTTGTGCGGCGCGGTCGTTCAGCAGGTACGCGTACTCGATGCCGCTGCGGTGATCGTTGCGCAGATCAAATATGCGTTTTAAGGTCTTGAGAGCTTCGTCGAGATCGGCTGCATCTTTTGTCAGTTGCCATAGCCGCGAGTGGACGTCAGTCCATATCACCAGGATATCTGTGTCGTTGGATGTCTGAGGGTCGAGAGGAGTCAGAATCTCCCTGGCATCTTTCAGTGCCTGCGCCTCATTGGGTTCCTTGCTCTTGTAGGTGACAAAGGCAAGGCGACCGATGATTGGCACGTCCACGTGCGCCCCTTCGCTGGTGCGTTGTTGCACCCATCCCTTAAGAAGAGACTTTGCATCGGTGAAGTTTCCGGTATTGATCGCTTCGTCGACGACAGCCACAAACTGGCCATAGGTCTCGGACTGCGGCGTCCCCCCCGGTGGCGGCGTGGCGTTACGTACGGAAGCGGCGTCGTTCAGTCGTTGGGGCGGCTTGAGACGAAGGACGTGATAGACAGGACTATCTGCGGTGTCTGTCGACAGAGCGGCTTTGATCGCTTGTTCCAGTTCGTGTCGAAATCGCATGCTCTCGTCGGCAGCAATAGCCTCGCCCCGGTGCTGATAGCGGAGCACTCTCACGTGGTTGAGGTCGAATGGGAAGGCATTGAAAAGATCCTCCGCGATGACGATTGTCGATCGCGGGCACAAGGCGTGTCGGATACCTAGTTCGTAAATCGCATTCGGATTTCGCGTCGAGAGATCGGCGATGACCACATCGGATTCGAGCAAACGGTCGTAGCGCGCGATGTCGATCAAGCCGCTATGGACGATCTCGTCCGCACGGATACATTCAAGCCCGGCCGCTTCCACCGCGGGCTTGATCATGAGGCGATAGGTCTTGTCGAGATCCAAGGACCGCCCGGTTTCGAAATCCGTCTTTCGGCCGAATCCCATCGCTACATAGCAGGTGAGTTTTCCCTCAGCCATTCGCCGCTCCTGAACCTGGATCGATCACCAGGCTGTTTTTGGGGTGTGAGTGTAGCACTGCCAGGCCGGAGCTGTACGGGCCTTGCCCGAGCGCCCACCTTGTTTCGCGCGCAAATCCTGGCGTTGAGATGTAGCGAAACCGCGGGTTGCCAACGCAAGGCATCCGATGAATCAGGTAAAGCCAGATTCAGAAGACTGGGAAACTTTGATGCCAACTTCGAAGGTAATTTCGCGCATTCGTCTTTAAAGGCGTTCCCAAAACTCTTGGCGGGCGCCGGTACCAGAGGAGGGATGTATATGAGAAGACCAATCTTCAGCAAGAACCTCGAAAACGACGTCCGTCTCGTGTGGAGATGGCTCACGCACTGTCTGGTGGTCCTTGTAGCGTGCTCGGCGCCGCTGTGGGCGCAGACGCCTGCTACGTCTTTGTCGGATTTGCCCGCCAGGGTGGAGAAGAGTGACCGCATTGAGGTGACCTTGCGCGACGGCAGCATTGTGAAGGGACGATTCGATGCTGTTGCGGGTTCCTCTCTCCGAATCCGGTCGAGCCGCCAGATGCAGGACCTCTCCGGCAACAGCATAGCCGGAATCAAGAGGCAGGTGCCGGATTCCAAGTGGAACGGTACGTTGATCGGTCTCGCCGTCGGGGTTGGAACCGCGATCTTCGCGACTAGCGCGGTGTGTGGCTCGAATGATCCCGAGTGCTCGGCAGCTGCGGCAGCGATCTTTCTTCCAACCTGCGCGGGTGGTGGAGCCGGACTGGGCGCTCTGCTCGACGGACTCACACATAGGTACGATTGGGTATACGTTTCAACGACCGCCGGCGGCCCGCGATGGCATCTGTCACCGGTTGTTTCGAATCACAAGAAGGGGGTGTTGTTGACAGTCTCGTTCTGATTGGCCGACTTGGCGATCGTTGGATGGCCTTAGCTGGTGTTTTGAGCTTTGAGTGCGGAGTAAAACTGAGTTGAGCAGAAGCGGGACTCAAGCGTTCCCAGAATGCCTATACTGATAGGAGACGTAAACAACCAGCGAGGAGACCCCCTATGTTCTGTCCTAAATGCGGAGCCGAATATCGGAGAGGCTTTTTTAAATGCTCGGACTGTGACATTCCTCTCGTCGATCGTTTGCCGTCAGACAGCGCCGTTAAGCAATCTGGATCGCCCTCTAAATCCGACAATTCAGAATTGGTCGTGCTTCGGGCGTTTCCTACGGTTATCGACGCCGAACTTGCCAAAAGCGCCCTCGACTCAATTGGAATCGACTCGATCGTCCAAAGTGACAACGAAGGAGGGCAGTCTCCCGGTCTGGCATTTAGTCGGGGTGTTGAACTTATCGTCAGGGCCGATGACGTGGGAGCTGCGAACGATATGCTCGATATGGAAGGCTTCGATAAGGGCATGCCGGCCGCAGAAGACGCGGAGCCCTCGTAGTCTGCATTGTAACAGTGCTATTCTCCCGTCAGCATCTGGAGGTCAACGATGCACCTCGTCCTTGCCTTGCTTTTTCTTGCTCAGGCGCCTGCCGATTCGGATAACCAGATTCGTGATCGACTGACGAGCAAATACGGAGGAAAGTTCTTCATGGTCCGCGATGTGCCCTCCGGAACTCGCATGCGGTTCGATGCCGACGGGAAGCTGTTGAATCCGACAGCGCCGGGAATGTTTACGCTCGATGGGAGCATTCACGTCGAGTCCGTTAACGTGCGAGCCGAACGTATCGAGATTCTCGGCCGGCGTTCGTTTTTATCGTTCAACGCTAAAAGCGGCAAGCTGGAGGAATATCCCACCCGAGAGAATTTTCGACTGGAATTCTCTCGGAAAGCCGGAGCCACGCCGGATACGGGCATTGATGCAGTGCTCTTGCCCCTCGAACAATTTGTAAAAGGACTGCCCACGTATTGGTTGAGACTGGTCAGCGGAGCCCCGATTCTCGAAACGATAACCGACCCGGATACAGGCGAAACGGTTCCGCGCGCGTCCGAAGCTCAGAAGCTGACGCCGATCTCCATTCGCAGGCCCGCTCCCAGTTATCCGATGGACCTCAACGACTATTCGATTTCCGGCCCGGTGGTTCTTCGTGTGATTGTCGACGAAAAGGGAAAAACGAAAGTTGTCGATATCGTGACACCAATGGGTTTCGGATTGGATCAGGCCGCAATCAACGCAGTGAATCGTTGGGAATACGAACCGGCCAAGCGTGACGGAACGCCGGTTAAAGTTTATATCCGCGTTTTATTTAATTTCTCGGCACCCCGATAGGAGAATTAAGGAACGGACTGGGAAAACATCGGGGCCAGGCCACCTGGTTCCTATTTTCCCGTGCGGGTGCGCCGAAGTCGGCGAATTCTCCCGCGAGAAAATAGGAACCAGGTGGCCTGGCCCCGATGTTTTCCCAGTCCGTCCTCTAATTCTTCACTTCGTACAAATCGAAATAATTCATCGGACCCTGGAACGAATAGGTGCGGCGCGTCCGAATCTGAGGGTATGCCTCCCGATCGAGGACAACGAATACGTGTGGCAATTCAGCGATTCTTTCCTCCAGCTCCTCTTCGTTCCTGGGGAATTCGTAGCGCTGGCTGTCGGCCAGATAGGGAATCATGTCCGCATACTTCCAGTAGTTCTTGTTGAGTATGAGCACCGGGATTTCAGGTTTGCTCGTAAAGGAAAAGACTTCGGGCTTTTCCAGGGAGAGGTTCTCGATATGCGATGTGTGCAGCGCATAGAAGAAACATACGGCGACGATGATGCATGCAAAGGCTACAGCTGGCTTGGGCTTAAGACGACTCAGAATAATAGCGTTGGCCATCGCCATTATCGGGAAAGCCGGCATGATGTAGCGCAACATTTTGTAGGGGGCAAGGTAGAGCGCTGTTAAACAGTAGATCACCGCTGAGATGACGAGAAACAGCGCGACAAGCTGCGCCGCTGGTTCGTGCTTTGAGACCGGCGTAAAGCGTTTTACGGTTTGCGGGATGATCGCTATCAATAAAGCCGCCACGAGGCACAGATCTAAAGGCCAATAAAAGATGTACGCCCCCGAGATGCTCAGAAACGTCGCGAGGGATTCCACGAACCTCGATCCAACTTCATTAGACGACAGCACGCTCAAGGCTTCTGTGCTGCGACTCCCCAGGATCATTCCATCGAGGTAGTTCGTATATGCTGTTTGAGCCAACCCGACGGAAAAGACCACAACCGCAACGAAGAAGCCGATCCGGTTCAACCGGCCACGCTGGATCAAAGCTGAGACAATCAGGCAGCCCAGCAGCGCGTAATAAATTATCGAGAAGTATCCGCTCAGCAGGGTAAACGCTCCCGCCGAGGAGAGCAGTACCAGATCGCGCCATGTGTCGAAAGGCACGCCGTCAAGGATCTTCCGATGATACAGAGTGCAGCAATAAGCAGCCACAATCAGCGCGGTTTCCTGCAATTGGTAGGGACGCAGAACCAATGTGTTCGAAATGCTGCCTGTATTAAGAAAGCAGAGCAGTAGTCCGGCGAGGATCACTGAATTCCCATCGAACAACAGTTTCAGTAGCTGGTACATGGCGACGAATGAAACCGTAAAGAAGAGAAGGTTGAGAACAGTGCCGAACAGAATGATCTCTCGATAATCGCTGGTGGTTCGCCCTGCAAACCATAGGCGGAGACAGGAATAGTAGAGACTGGTGTGTGGCGTATCGCCATTGTTGTTGAGGTGAAGTCGATAGATGTCTCCGATGGCGTTGCGAAGAGATCCGTTATCCCAAAGCGAGATGGCCTTGAGCTCTTTTCCGGTGTAGGTCCTGCCGCTCTCGTAGTTTTCGTTCCACAACATGTATTTGTTGGAGGCGGCCAGCGTGATCGACAGGCCTTCGTCCACGTTCAGACCCTCTTTGTGGTTGATCCAGTAAAGTCGGATGCCGACCGTGATGAGAAAAACAAGAAGAAGTGGAAGCCGAGCTTTCCATGTGTTGGCGCGCATCATTTTTCATCGTTACGCCGGCAACGAACTCTACGGCGAGCTCTGACTGAAAGCCGTGGCAAGAGGCTGCCTGCTACTTTCGATCGCTTTGCCACGGACAATGAAGACGCAGGCCAGTAGATAGAGACCGGCGCCCACGAGAAGAGCTTGATTGAATCCGCTCGCAATCGCCACGACCAGCGCCGCCACCGAGCCCATTACCGATGTCGCGCCATTTACGCCCCACGCCCATGGAATCAATTCTGGCGCGCTGCGAGAGACTAATCGGATTGCGAGAGGCATCGGCATTCCCATCAAGCCGGCGAGAGGGGCCATTGCAACCACCGCGATCATAATCCGAAGGGGATGCGCCAGGTGCACAAGGTTATAAAACATCGGCGGAAGTGCAATGGTATAGGCAACGATCACCACCGCGAGCAGCCCAACCAGTTTTACCACCGATCGCGGCTGCGGTTGCTGAAAGATCTTTCCGCTCAAGTAGCTGCCAACGGCGCTGAAGGTCAACAGTGAAAAGAGAACGACCGTGAGCGCATAAACAGGGTGTCCAAGGAACAATATGAATTTTTGAATCATCGCCACTTCAACGATGATGAACCCTGCGCCCAGACAGGCGAAGTAGAGCAGATAGGCTATCTTTGCCGACCCTCCAGTAGCGAGGTCACCGCGCCGCACGATCAGCAGAGGCCCGAATATGAAAACGACGACCATGACGAGCGTAATCGTAAACAGAGAAAAGAGCAGGAAAGTTCCGACATTGTTCTTGAACCATTCCTGCGGCGCTTCGCGCAGACTGCGCAGTTTTGACAGCCGAATCGTATTGAAGAAAAACGGATTGTTATCGTAGGGGGGAGCGACATTGGTCTCGAAATGGTCCCAAACGTCAGCAGGGTTTTCCGCTTCCATCATTCTGGTAAAGGCGTTCATTGGACGTGTCAGAGGGGTGTAAAGCACACTGTACCCGCCGCCCGCTGCAATGCTCTCTATTGTTCGAGTCTCGTCATCCGTGAATTCGCTCCTCTTGATAAGGATTGTTGCCGGCGCGAGCGTAATTGCGCCGTTAGTTTCGAAGCCCGCGACTAAAAGCATGACGTGCCGCGCAGGGTTCGATATACCCAGTTCGCTCATCGCCGCGCGAACGATGGAAAGCAGTCGAAGCATCTGATCGGGCGGCTCGAAATACCACCTTGTCATGGTGAGAACTCCGTCATCGGTCAAGTGGGTGATGTAGTCCCTGAACGCTTCGACGGTATAGAGATTGTTTTCTGTGAGTGCAAAGGCGCCGGCTCCTGTTGCCGCCCAGGTATCGACCAGCGTCGCCTGAATGACGTCATACCTTTCCTGCGAAGATCGGATGAAGCTTCGGCCTTCATCAACGATAAGTCGAACGCCAGGTTTCTCGTAAATCGCGCCGGAGAAACTCCGGAAAGGCTCCGAGGACATGACATCGCGCGCAATGATGGGATTGATCTCGACGGCGGTGATCGATTTCATGCCGCCAGCACGCGCGGCGATGACATCTGCGCCTCCCCCCGGCCCGACGATCAATGCGCTGCCATCATTCTTCAACCGATATGCTATCGACTCTATTTGACCAATCTGTTTCCGTTGAGCTATCGCACTATCACCGTCTCTCGTAATCTTGGTCGCCGCGTCGGAGTCGATGACGATCCACGCTTCATCCGAATTGAGATCGCCCTGCACCGTAATCCGCGAAAATGAATTCCATTTGGAAAACAGAATTCCAGCTTCTTTTGATCCTTTCGAAATACGGACATCGATCCGATGTGTGGCAATGTTGTAGACGGACAGCGCAACAAACCCTGATGCGAGCGCGATAGACCCGGCGACGTACACACGGCGACTGGCCGTTCCCGCACAGAAAATCACCGCGGCGCTGGCGGCGCCGGTTGCCACGATAAGAACGGTGTTGATGGCGCCAACCGAATTGATTGCCGGTATCAGGAGGAAGCAACCGATTGCGGCGCCGGCTAGATCAAATAGATACAAGCGGCTGATGTCGCTGGCAAACCTTGTTATCGCGAGCGTGATAGCGCATCCGGCGAAAAAAAAGGGTAGCGTCGTGGCCGCGTAGATTACCGCCAGGGTGTAATAGTTTCTGAATCCTGCCTCCAACACCACGCTGTGAGTGAGCACCACATAAAGGGCGGTCAGGGTTGTTACGGCGAAAAGTTGCGACGCTAGAGCAAGCCAATAGCGGGTATGAGCCGGCGCCAGCCTGCGTTGAATCAGGAAAATGAATACTCCACTCGCGCCCGAGCCGAACAGAGCAAGTGAAATTGCCATGAAGGCAAAGTGATAGTACATCGTTGCGGAAAATATCCGCGTGAGTGCAAGTTCGAAAACCATCACACTCATTGTGATCAGCGAAATGCCGCCGAATATCCTGGCTCGGTCCATGCCGTCTGCCTCCGATGAATTGGGGAACAGCCAGAGTCTGATCGTCCCTGTCCTTCACAACTGTCGGAGTTAATCAAAGTGAAATCAAGCGGAATAGTTTGTTCATTGTTATGCTTTGAACCAAGGAGCTGTCTATGAGCGTTCATCAGCGATTCTGTGCGACCGCAACTGTGGGATTACTGTTGATCTGTGGAGGATCCGTTCAGTCGCGCGCGCAAAAGGACCCGGACTGGCAGACGGTTTTTAGAGTCGATAAGAAGACATTGGGCGTGACAGGCTCCAGTCCCTTTTTCAATCTCATGCCGGGCTATCAGCTTTCGTTTCGCCATGGCAAAGAGGCCGACGTGATCACGGTGCTCAACGAAGTGAAACGCATCGATGGCGTCGACACGCGTGCAGTGGAAGACCGCGAATTCGATGCGAGCGGCAGACTGGTCGAACTTACGCGCGACTACTACGCGATCGATTCGGCGACGAACGATGTGTACTACTTCGGCGAAGACGTGGACGTCTATGACAAGGACGGCAAGGTAAAGGGCCACGATGGCTCGTGGCTGTCAGGAGTCAATGGCGCCACATTCGGCTTGATGATGCCCGCCCGTCCTCGAGCAGGGCAGAAGTTTTACCAGGAGCAGGCGCCTGCGGTTGCGATGGATCGCGTGGAGATCGCATCGATTACCGAAAAGGTGAACGTGCCCGCGGGAAAGTTCACAAATGTCGTGCATGTCATCGAGACCACACCGCTGGAAATCGGGCAAGCCCACAAGTTTTATGTATCCGGCATCGGAATGGTGAAGGACGAAGAGATGGTGCTCGTTCAGTACGGGATGAAGAAGTAAAAGCGAATTAGGGGACGGACTACTCAACCCCCAAACTCCGGCTGGAAATGTATCGAGCTCCGCACAGTTTCGTCCGGAGTTTGGGGGTAGTAGTCCGTCCCCTAATTCGCTACTGCCGCAGCGCGAACGAGAACAGTGCGGTCCCCGCCGCGACGGAGATGTACTGCTTCCCGTTCACCGAGTAACTCATCGGGCCGCTGTTTACCTGTCCCCCGAGCGAGACCTTCCACAGCAGCTTTCCGTCGCGGGCGTCCAGTGCGAAGAAATACCCTTCGCGCCCCCCGCTGAACACGACGTCACCTGCAGTCGAAAGGACTCCAGCCCAGGTGATGTCGTTCATTTTGAATTCCCACTTCTTCTCCATGTTCCTCGGATCGAACGCTCGTACCACGCCGTATCCTTCATCCTCGGTTTTGGTGTTTGGCGCAAGGGCGGTTCCTGCCATGGGCGTCGTGTTTGCCGCGCCGCGCCCGCCTCCACCGGTGCCGCCGGATTTTGAGTTTTCCCAGGCGGGCACATAGAACAATCCGGTTTTCGGGCTGAAGGAGGGTGAATACCAGTTGGTTCCTCCGAGCACGGTGGGCATGATCGGCGTGCCATCGCCGCCACTTCCCACAGGAACCTTTCCCGCAACGCGCTGCGGCCGGCCTTTTGCGTCGAATCCATTCATCCAGTTCACGTTTACGAAGGGCTTTCCTTGAAGGAACTCGCCCGTGGTCCGGTCAAGCACATACATGACACCGTTGCGGTTGGCGAACAGCAGTGCCTTTCGCATTTGCCCTTTCACCTCGATGTCGGCGAGGACTGGGACCTGCGTGGAGTCATAGTCCATTTCGTCGTGGGGCGTGAACTGGTAATACCACTTCAGTTTGCCGGTATCGGCATCAAGCGCGACGACGCTATCGGAGTACAGATTGTCGCCAAGCCGCACATTGCCATTGGTGTCGGGCTGCGGATTGCCGACGCCCCAAAAGGTCAAATTCGTTTCCGTATCGTAGGTGCCCGTCGTCCAGATTCCCGCGCCTCCGGTTTTCCACGATTCACCCGACCACGTCTCGTTACCGGGCTCACCCGGCCCCGGGATGTTATAGAACCGCCAGACCTCTTTACCTGTCTTCGCATCGTATGCGGCAATGAACCCGCGGATTGCACCATCGCCGCCTGCCGTTCCGATGATCACTTTGTCCTTGACGATGAGCGGCGCGACCGTAATCGGATACGTCGCGGCCGTCGGTGGAACGATCACCGTGGTGTCCCATACAAGCGTGCCATTCTTTGCGTTGACGGCAATCAGGTGGGAGTTCAGCGTTCCCATGTACAGTGTGTCGCCGAGTATTGCGACGCCGCGATTCACCCGGCCGCAGCACGCGCGGGAGCCCATCGGTATTGTGTAAGAGAACCTCCAGAAGGGACGTCCTGTTGCAGCATCAAGGGCCACGATCTGCGTATTGCTGTCGACCGCATTCGCGCCCGTGATGTTGTTCGGCGCCGGGGCCTGGATCGTATAGAGAATCCCATCATTGACTATCGAGGTCGTCTCGAATTTTTCTAGCGACGGAGCCTGCCATATCCACTGCAACTCCAGATTCTTCACATTGCCGGTGTTGATCTGATTCAGCAGGCTGTATCGTTGCCCGTGTATGTTTCCGGAATACGTCAGCCAGTTGTGCGGCTCTTTATCCGTGTGAAGGAGCCGGTCAAACGTCACCTGTGCCTGAACGGAGATCGTCGCGAAAAGCACCAGCGCTACAGCGCCACGAACTGTCAGCAGTCTTCGTTTCATTCCCGTCTCCTTTGTCTATTGACCTTTGAGCGACATCAGATAACTGATCACGTCCGACAGTTCTTGCGTCGAAAGTTTGTCTTTGTATGACGGCATCGGCGAAGTCATCGCGGCTTCGCGCACGCTTTCCTTTGAGATGTTCGCGAGCTTTTCCGTTGAATCGAAGATCTGGTACGCAAACGTATCGACGCTGAGAAGCTTGCCGGTGATCGTCTTTCCGTCCTTCATCTTCAGCACGACGTACCGATTGGTTGCAGAAACCACGGCGTTCGGATCCTGAATGGACTGCGCCAACTGCTGCGGCGTGGGACCAGCCGCCGGATTTCCTCCACCACCCCGTGGAGGTGCTGCCCCGCGGGCAATAGCCGCGTTGGCGGCTTCGTCTCCTCCGAATGCCGGCACCGCACCGCGAGCCGCGCCGTTTGCACCAGCGGGGGCACCAGCAGGCCCCGGCGCGCCGGCAGGTGCCGGTGCTGCGGCCCCGCCACCTGCTCCACCGCGGGCTGCGCCACCACCGGCTCCACCTCCTCCGCCACCGCCCCCACGTCCCCCGCCACCTCGCGCGGGTGAGCCAATGGCGCTGAGATCAGGACCAAAAAGCGATCCGACACCACTCACCCGGTGGCAGCTTCGACAGTTGCCCTTGGCGCCCTCGAAAATCGCCTTGCCCCGAACTGCATCTCCCGGAGGAAGCGTGATGTCCGGCGCCGGAGCCTGCGCGTAGAGGCACGGACTAATCGTTAAGCCTGCCGCAAGGATTATCGCGGGAACCGAAAGTGCCCACATAGGCTTTACCGCCTTTCGATGGTTGAATTTCCGGCATCTTAGCACGGGTCAGGGCGTGCATTTCGAATTCTGGACTGCGTGGTATGTCCTCATCTTAGGATGGCCCCGAGCATAAGGGAGCCAAAGCTATGTGTTCACGAACATTCGCCTTCGCAGTCTGCCTGGTCACGGCAACGTTGGGCACATCCGTCAATGCATTCGCCCAATTGGGTACGGTCCTGGATCGTGTGCGCCAAGGCGCCGACCAGGTAAACGCCAACAACCCGACCTACTACCTGAAATCGGCCAAAGCCGTCGAGCCTAACATCTGTCTGTATTCCAATGGAGATCCATCGGGCGTGGTTGGCCCGCTGATCTTCCACAGCAGCTACGTCGCTGCACCGAACTGCAGGGAGTTCAAGGCCTGCACGGATGCTGCTCCGATCGACGATCCCAAGCCGTCGGACTGTGGCGCGGAAATCCCGAATTCAAAGTTCTGGAGCAGAGATGAGAAGCGCCTCAGCATGCGCTCCGACAGTAATGCGTCTGTGGAGTTGACGAGTGAAGAGTTCGTCAAAGTTCGAAGCTGCACACCGACACCAACTCCGGTTGACACCTGCACGACGGGTAAGGTCGGCCTTTTCCGTGCCGAGGTTGAATACGAATATCCCAGCGGCTATGAGGGTCGCAGCTGGGATCGCTATCAAAACCTTGCCGGCAAAGTGACGGAAACAAAAACGCGGATCACCTGGGTTCGCGGCGAAGAAGATGTCAAAACGGGCAATAAAAAAGTGACCCACGTGACTTTCGCAGGCCAGTCGGGCGGCGTGGTTCCTGCCCATGGTGTTTCCGCGGTAGTCTCTCACCGATACGGAGAGCAACAGGCATCAGTTCGTTTCCGCGAAGATGATGAGGATCTCACTCATTACAGCCGGATGCTGAACAGTGCCGACGGCGCACAACAGTGGGAGATCACATCGGAAATCAATCGGCGGCCGAGTCCGTCTGTGACTCGTGTGGGCTTTATTCCCGCGACATTCTCCATTTCCATCGAAGACAAGCCGCTACCGGATCTTCTCGCATTGCCCGGAGCCGACGGTATGCGAACAAAGTATCTCATCACCGTTTTCACGGAAAAGAGCCACAAGGATGAAACGCTCATCTACCAGACGGAAGCGGAGAATACCGCGAACACGGTTCTGTTCACCTACAAGATGGATGCGGACACTCTGCAATCCATGAAGGGGCAGAGCAAGAAGGTGCGAGTTCACGTGCGGGCTCAGCGAACAGGGAGCCCGTGGGTAGACGGCGAGGTTTCTCCAGACCAAATGTACGAGACCGAAAAGTCGGTCAAGTTTCCGAAGAAGTAAGAAGTGAGGGCCTGAAAATCCCTCACCCGGCCCTTCGGGCCACCCTCTCCCGAAGGGAGAGGGAATGGCCAGCAGGTTGCCCTTCTCCCTCCGGGAGAAGGTGGGATATCAAGAGATGCAGGGCCGGATGAGGGATTTTCAATAGCCCCTACTTCTTATCCAGCAACTCGTAGATACGCGTCACGCCTATCAGCGGCACACCGGGAGCGGTGATCGACGGAAAGTGATCCCGATGTTTCGTAAGGTCAGCGCGGCGCGCGGTCTCTTCTGCCGACACCCCCTGTCGTTTGAGACGGCTCACCTCGGTCCATACATCGCGGAGATACGCCTGGAAGTAGTCGATTTTAGCCTTGTCGGTGAACGCTTCGCCGTGGCCCGGCAAAACCGTAGTGAAATCGAGTTTCTTCAGCTCATCAAGTGTCGTCACCCACTCGTCGACGAACGCGTCGCTCATGTTCGATAGTGTCGATGTGAGCATGTCGCCGGTAATCACAATCTTCTCCTTCGGCAGATAAACGACAAGATCGCCTGCAGTGTGCGCGCGCCCCAGGAAACGAACCTGAATTTCGCGGCTTCCGCGGTAAAGCGTCATGTTCGTGCGAAGCGTCACGTTCGGAGGCGTAGGCTTCAGCTCAGCCTGCGACGCGGCATTATTCTCGGCAGTTTGAAGCTGCGTCTGTAGTCTGGCCTTCGCTGCCGGGTCTGCCTCTGAAGCGGCGCGTTGACGTAGGTCCGCTATCTGGTTTGGAAGACCGGTCACGTAGTTTTTGTAGAGAGGCATCTCGGCAGACTTGCCCCCGGTGAGCATTTCGCGGGTGAACTCATGTCCAATGATCGAAACCGTGCTGTCAAAGATCTGATTGCCGTGCGCGTGATCGTAATGGAAGTGCGTGTTGATGACGGTGCGTACCGGTTTGTTCGTGAGTGTCTTGATCTCGTCCAGCAAAACCCATGCTGCGGCCGGTGACACGTGATCATCGACAATGATGACGTCATCATCGTTCACGATAACGGAGGAATTGCCGACAACCGTGAGAGTACCGGTGCCGACCGCATGGTAAACACCCTCGGCCACCTTGTTAAATCGGAATGCAGCGCCGTTATGGGCAGTGCCCGCAGGCTGGCGTTGAGATTGGCCGCCTGCGATTGCCAGCGTTACCAGAAGGGTGATGCACCCGATTGCGATCAACAGTCTGGTCATGGATCCTCCTCTGATGGCTTCTGATGGCTTATTCTGTCCGCGGAGTATACAACGCTCTATAATGCCGCCCATGCGTTCCCTGAAGTGGCTCACTTTAATCATCGCGTTGGCTTTTTCGTGGTCCATTACCGCATCGGCGCAACTGTTTGCGCCCAACAGGGCGGGCGTTTCGATGGGACACCTGCACTACTATGTGCGCGATGTCGAAGTGAACAAGCGATTCTGGAGCGCGCTCGGCGGACAGGCGATCAAGATTGGCGGTACCGATGTGATGAAGTTTCCGGGCGTGCTCGTTTTTTTGTCGAGTGGCACGCCGTCGGGAGGGACGGACGGTTCGGTTCTGAATCATGTCGCGTTCCGGGTGCCCGCGCTGTCGCGGGTCGAAGCGGCAGGGTTGAAGGTTGTGCCCGTGGACGGATTTCCCGGAGTCGCGTCTGTAATGACACCGGACGGGGAACGTGTGGAGTTGTTCGAAGACGCGGCTTTGAACCTGACTTTCACGCAGGAGCCGGGCTACAACGATGCCGTGGCCGAGCGTCATAACCGGCCAGTCACGCCGCCTATTGCGTTTCATCATATTCATCTCTACGTACCCGAGGCTTCGGTTGCGGAAGTTAAGGCCTGGTATGTGCGGATGTTTGGAGGAACGCCAGGGAAGAGAAGCCAGTATGACGCGGTGGATCTGCCCGGAATAAATCTGAATATATCCGGCCCGCCGCGTGGATCCGCACCGACAAAGGGAAGGATACTGGATCACATCGGGTTCGAGATTGCGGGACTGCAGGCGTTCTGCGAGAGGCTCTCATCGATGGGTGTGAAGTTCGACGTGCCGTATGGGAAAAATGCAGCGGGCTTCGCGAGCGCGATGATCACGGATCCGTGGGGCGTGTCGATTGAACTCACGGAAGGACTGTAGATCTTAAAACCGAAATTACAAAATCTCAGATTGGACAGGGCGGCGAGCAGAGCTGGCAGTCGGTCCAATCTAAGATTTTGTGGCCAGTAGATCGGGGTCAGGCTACTCGAACCCGAACTCACCGGGTGAACTGACGCCAGTATACATACAGTATTGGTTCACAGTGGGTTATTGGAAGTTAAACGCCAGATGTGTCTCGTCGTCGATTGCTCAGAGGGTGGAGAATAGGAAAGATTCACGTCTCTCGACCCCCAGCCTTTGTCCTGTTAACCAGTGAAGCCGTAACTTCCCCGATAAACAATTGGACAGAGTTCCAGTTCGCCATCTCGCCGCCTTCTATCAGTACGACATTCAGTACGCCATTTTGGCCATGACTGTGCAGTCGTGGGCGCAGAATGGGCCTCAAAGACCAGATGTCTGCAGTGTTACTCCCCAGTTGGGTTTTCCGCTTCTTCAAGTGAGGGTGCACTCTTCGAAAGCCGTCTCCGCGGTCAACGTCTGAAACCGGGAGCAACTGAATCGATCGAAGAAGTACCGGATCGAGGAGACGAGCCATTGAAGACTACAAATAGGTTCTCTGTAAGTGGTTCTCAATTCATCACGTATCCAGGAGGTAACAATGTCGAAGTTTAGTAGTAAGCATTTCACTGTTGCAGCGATGCTCGCAGCGCTCGCCGTTGCGGTCTTGACGCATTCGCGCCAGGCCGTGGCCCAAGACCAGGGAGGCGGGCCAAGAGTCACGATCACAAACCCCTTGCCATTACCCGTTACCAACGTGGACGATAGCCGCCCCTTCCAGTTCGCGGCATCGGGCGCCTTTGGCGACGGGTTCGTTAGCTTTGGCCCAGTCCCCGCCGGACAACGTTGGATTGTCGAGCATGTTTCCGTTAGCGCGACAGGCGTGACCACGGGTTTCCAGGTTAATGAGTTCCGGTTATTTAAACGCGGGGAACCAGGTTTTCCTGGCGACTCCTTGGTTCCACAGCAGACGCGCGCCGGTCTTTTTCTCGCTAATGCTCAGACCAAATTCATCGCCGACGCGGGAGATATACTGGAGTTAGGCGCTGTCAATTCCAGGGGGGACGTCGATGAATTGGTGAGCGGTTTCATTTCTGGCACCGTCGTGCCACGCCCGTGACACTTCAAAATTGTTAGCCCGGGCAGGCGTCGAAATTCTGCTGAGACTGGGCTGTAGCAGGTTCGTATTTTGGGAGTTGTCAATGTGGGCTCGATCAGCGGTGAGTCGTCGGGATGCGTGTAGAGCACCCGACGAGCTCATCGAACGTCGCATAGACCTTGCCACTGAGGCCGTGGACTGCCCGCAATCGATCGGCCTCCTTGGAATCGCGTTCCAGAGGAGCCGATCCGAGGTTCCGAAAAGTCACCTTAAAGAACCATGACAGGGCCATGTTTACCACGGTCGAGGTTTAAGTTTGAAAAGCGGAATCAACATGTAATGTAGAACTGCCAATGCGAGGATTCAGCGTGTTTCGGAATTACATTCGTACTGAGGCCTCCTCAGTACGACATCTTTCGGTGAACAACGACATCCGTTCAAACAGGCGAGTCTCGATGATTAGCTGCGGCATGCCGCGCAGCCCAATATCGTGTGGAAACGAGGCCGTCCCGGCTGGGGATTGCTGCCTGCGTCCTCATTACCGGGCGCTTTTCTCTTCCAGCGGCGCGTAATTCCCCGCCGCATACACAATCTTCCCGCCCACCATCGTCAAGACCGATTCAATCGTGCCGATCTGATCCACGGGCACGGTCATGTAATCTTTCGTCAGCACCGCCAGATCCGCGAGCTTCCCAGCTTCCAGCGATCCTCTCTGCCCTTCGTCGTGCGAGAACCATGCACTCCCGGACGTGTAAAACCGCAGGGCATCCTCGCGGCTCGGCACTTCGTCGACTCTGCGCAGCGCCATGCCGCCAACCGTCTTGCCATCGAGAAGCCACTGGAGCGACGTGAATGGATTGTATGAAGCGATGCGATGAGCGTCGGTACCGGCTCCGACAGGAATTCCCAGTTTTTTCGCCGTCATTACAGGCGGCATGCTCCGGCTCGGATCCTCTGAGAAGTACAGCATGTCCTGCACGGTCCAGCCGAGGCCGAGCGCCTTCATCCGCTCCAGGGATGCCGGAGACGCGTCGTTGAGATGGGCGATGGACCAGCGCAACTTTCCGATTGGCACTTCCCGGTTGAGTTGCTCGAAGAGCGTCAGCAAGTGATCGACCGACGCGTTGTTATTCCAATGCATCGTGAGCGCCATACCCCGTTCCGCAGCCCACTTCGCGATCTGGTAGTAGCTCGCCTTCTCGGACTCGCTGGGTCGGTCGTTGTTGTTCATGGCCCAGGTCACTCTCTCTCCGAGTCCGCTGAAGCGCAGCATCTCGTCGCCAAAACCCGCCGGCAACATGCGCGTCAGGCTCTGAAACTCCTCGATCTCCTGTCCGGCGGTTTGTCCATTGAGGCTGTAGGTAATGCGCACGGTCAATTGGCGGTCTCGCCACACATTAAAGAGTGCCTGATAGTCTGTTGGAGGAAGATTGTTGCCGCCTGGATCACCGACGCCAGTCAATCCAAGCCGATTGAGTTCCCGGAAGAATTTCTTCGTGCCGTCAAGTTGTTGTTCAAATGTAGGCCTGGGAAGCTTGTCAAACAGCGCGACGATGCCGGGCTGGTTTCCAGTAATCGCGCCAGTGAGCTTTCCACTCGAATCTTTCTCCAGCTGTGTGCCCGCCGGCACATCCGCATCGCTCCCGATGTTCAGCGCTTTGAAGCCCGATCGCGACATCACGACCCACGCGTAATTCAATTGTACGTACACAGGATTGTTGGGTGCAGCCGCTTCGAGTTCGGCTTGCGTAGGCCGGCGTTTCTCTTTGAACTGATTGGGGCTCCATCCGCCGCCCACGATCAGCCAGGAACCGGGCTTCATCGCTGCGGATGCTTGACGAATTCGGTCCAGCCCTTCCCCAAGAGACGAGACACCAACCCAATTCACTTCGCTCGTAAACGTCAGACCCGCACGGATCGCGTGCTGGTGCGAATCAATCAGACCGGGAATAACAGTCCGTCGCTGCAGATCGATAACCCGCGTTGCGGGCCCCGCCGTCTTGCGGATATCCGCGGTGGTTCCTACAGCCAGTATTCTGCCGTTGTGGATTGACAGTGCTTCACGAATCGAAAACTGCGCGTCGCCGGTGAGGATCTTCCCGTTAATCAGAATAGTGTCGGGTGTCTGGCTCCAGCCCGTGGCCGCAAAGACACAGACACAAAGAATCGCCGCAGCGATGCTTCTCATGGGGTTCTCCGTTCTAATCGCAGGCCGTCTGCATCAGCCTCGACGTTTGAAGAACTGGACCGCACGCTCATGACGCTCTGCGGCTTCACGTGTTTTGAATGTGCCGAGATTGCGTCGCTTTCCGGTCGCCGGGTTCTTTTTTCGAGAGTACAGCCGGTATTCGCCAGACTTGAGTCGTCGGATCATGACTTCAAGTCTATCGTCTCCTACGGTCCAGGACGAGTTTTGACGCCTTTCCGGATCATGTCGATGGCTTTGGCCAGCCGGGTGTGCTTCGTTTCTTCACGACGAGCCTCGCTGATCCAACGGCAATATTCTTTGCGGTGCGTATAGCTGAGCTTTTCGAAAGACTCCACCAGCCCTTCTTCTTCGAGAAGCTTCTGGAACGCGGGCGGCACCTGGATCGTCCTGGGCTCCTCATCCTTCCACAATGCGACCTCAACGGAGTCGCCGGGCTTCTTGCCAAGTTGGTCGCGGATGGCCTTTGGCATCCCGACCAGGTGTTGCGGATAGCCGTACCGGAATAGGGAACCTGTGTCCTCCACCCCGTCGAAAGTCACTTTGACGGGGACCTTTCCTTTTGTGCGGAATTCCCTTTCCACATCGAACGGGAAGAACACGAAAGCGCCGCCCCCGTCGCCTGCCTGAATTGTCGCTTTGAACTTGTACTTCTTCATGAGAGCCCCGTTCATCTTCAACATGTTTTGCCAATCCGGCAAGTAAATTGGCTAAACGGGCCAGCGAAGTCCGTTTGAGTCATGGCAGTGTCTGGGTGAAGGCGCGCTCGCCCCTGATACAGGGTTCGCATCGTCACTTCTTCCGTTCATCGAGGAGGGCTTGAAGCTCGGCGATAGCTTCCAGGTCCTTAGGCCTCCCGGCAGCACGCTTAAGCTGGATCAGACGTTCGAGTGTTACGAAACGGCATTGAACGCTGAAGACGCTCAGTTCCTCTGAGAATGGGAGCAGTTGCTCGTAGTTTCCTCCGCCGGTCACCTCGCCCAGCAGATCGAGATCTCCGAGGTCGGTTGTTAGTGTGAAGTTTAAGCCGGCTTGAATGGTTTCTTGTGTCCACTTGAATGGGAGATTCGGGGGCGCACCTCGCAGATAGGGATGGTGTTGTTGTAGTGCGACGCACAGACTGTTCAGGTTATCGCGGTTTCTGGAGTAAACCACGTCGACATCAGAAGTCAGTCGTGCCGATCCATGGGCAATCGCCGCACCGCCCCCAACTACAATGAACCGGACACCATGTCTTATCAGCAGCGGCAGCAACCCCGCAAAGTTTGCAGTCATAAGAATCGGACTAGCGATCGGATCGTGCCCGTCGGCCAGCCTCCCGCAGTTCCGCAGCAAATCGCGCGAAACTTTCGAATTTACGAAATCGCTCTTCCACGGTTAGTTTCAAGTTCTCTCGAAGTAGAGAGCGGTCGATGTCTTTCTTATAGGCATCGATGACAGGATCGGAATAATCCGCCGGCGCAAGTTCTGTCAGAACACCAGGGGTGGGATCATGTTCGTTCTTCATGATGGACTGATGGAATTATATCGTTATGACATGGCTCCGAGGCCGGACAATCTCCCGACCTGGGCACGGGTTTTCCCGCGGATGGTTCCCTCCGACAACATCCTTGCGGTTTCCAGAATTACCGGACAACTCATTTTTAGGGAGTCAACGAAGTCCCAATGCGTCACGAGCGCGTCTGCGCAAAGGCGCGCAGGTCCTCGATCTCCGATTGTATTTGTAAAGACTGCCGCGCCGTTCGCGCATACCACAGTCCTGCAGCCAGCGTCAGGAGTGCGCCCACCGGTATCAGGACCGGCATCTTCAGGCCGAATGCAACCAGAACGAGTCCCTGGAGTCCCGCGATCACCATGGCCCTGCGGATACGAACAGTGAAGGCTTGCTGAGACGCGAGTTCGCGTCGGTAGAACTCGATGCAGGGTTCGGATTTCAGGGTGAGTCCCAGCGATAGCAAGCGGGACCGAGAGTACAAGCCCGGCAATTGCATGAGAATTATGGTGAACGAGGCAATTTCAACGATGCGCAACCAGAAGTGGATCAGAGGACGATCGGACGCGAGGCCCGCAAGGGCGCTCGTTGCATTGACAACCGCAGCAACTATGCAGATTAAGCGCTGCCGTTGCGATCGCTTCCTGGATTTGTCGCCACGTTGTTTGATCACTTCAACGGGCAGGAAAGTTCCTTGAGTTGGTTGGCCTTTCCAGAGATCCAGAGGTTCACGAGAATCGACGTTATCGTTCATGGTTCAAGACTCCGTGAAAGCGCCGCGCGAGTGCGGCTTTGATTCGATGAATCTGGACGCGGACGTTGCCGGTGGAAATACCGGCAACCTCTCCGATGGACTCCGCATCCATGCCTTCCAAATAGAGCAGCATCAATTGTCGTTCAGGCGGACGCAGTCGTCGGACCAGCTCCATTAGCTTCTCGAGGTCGCGCCGACGATCGGCGCTGTTGTGAGCGGCTGATGAATCTGCGATGAGTTCTATCTCCTCAAGCCCAACCCAGGCGCTTGCATGCGACCGGCGCTCTCGAAGTGCGTACGACGCCGCTGTGTTGTGCGCGACTCGATACACCCACGTCCTCAGCGAACATCGGCTTTCGTAATGGCCGCAGCTCTGCCAGAGTGCGAAGTGGATCTCCTGGAGAAGATCCTTTTGTCTGTCCGGATCTGCCTCGTAAGCCCTGACCAATCGCTCGAGTGCATGGCTGTGGTGCGTAGCGGCTTCTTTGTAAAGCTCGTCCTGTTGGGATTCTGGTTTCATGGCATCGCGCTCGTAATAGGTAGTCCCCAACGAGACGCCTGCGTTACAAGAAAATGTGGAGTGAAATGCAATTCGCGTGACTACGAACGAACCGCGCTTCTAAGATCAACGCGATTGGACAGGAACATCCGTTGTCCTTAAGGAGGCTTTCGTGGAGCAACACGTCAAGATCCTGGCATGGCTGAACATCGTCTTCGGGGGCTTGGGAGTTCTGGTGGCCCTTTTTGTCCTGGTTTTCTTCGGCGGTCTCGCCATTGTGAGCACGGACAATGACCCGGGTGCGCAGGGCGTGCTCGGCGCGATTGGAGGAATTGCATTCATCCTAATTGCTGCTCTCTCTTTACCGTGCATCGTTGCCGGCATTGGTCTGCTGAAGTTTCGATCGTGGGCGCAAATACTCACAATCATCATGTCCGTCTTGAGTCTGGTCAGTTTTCCTTTCGGCACCGCTCTGGGCGTCTACGGACTTTGGGTCCTGCTAAACAAGGAGACAAAACCGCTGTTCAGGACGGCCTGATTTGAGAGAACCGTTTGCGCATCAAGGTTGTCTTCATTCAAGTGAGAATGGAGGTCCCATGACGAAGGTTCTCGGCCTGGCAATCGCCGGATTGCTGCTACTGATTTCCGCGAGCGGCGCGATTGCTCAAACCAATGCTGCTAGTCCAAGGGTCAGGCTGCAGGTTGGTCTCGACTATTTCGACGGAAGTACGAAAACCGGCAACGTCCCGTTCTTCTTTTCGCTCGCTCTCAACCAAAAGGGAACCCTTCGTGTAGCTGCCGACCCGGTGAAGGCGACAAGCAGCGAATCCTGTCCGAGTACAGCGGAGACCGGGCAGTTCGTGGGGACTCAGATCGAAGCCACCGTAGTTCCGATCGGAGATAATCAATTTGGCGTGAGTGTCGTGTTCTCAGAAAGGGGACACGTGGGCTGTCGCGACGTTAATGGACTTTCTATTCCCGTCTTCTCTAATCAAACTATTGCCCACACGATCAATCTCATAAACGGAGAATTCCGGGAGATCGTCCTTCAAAGTGATACTCTCCGCAACAAAACCACGAAAATGAACGTCACGCTGATGGTTGGAAACTGAAAGTGAAAACCGAACAAGATTCGGGGTTTGACCACCCCGAATCTTGTTGCATTTAGTTCCTCCCGGAAACGAGTGGTCTGACTGCCGTTCCTCTGGTACAACGTAGCAGGAGTTTGTGGCCGTGGATCACACGTTGAGCGACGTTGAAGTTCGAGTCCTGGGTTGTCTGATTGAAAAGGAAATCACCACGCCCGACTACTATCCTCTTTCCCTCAACGCGTTAGTTGTGGCGTGCAATCAGTCTTCAAACCGCCATCCCGTGGTCCACTATGACGAGGAGACGGTCGAGCAAGCAGCCGACGCTCTGCGTGAAAAGAAACTGGTGCACTTGATCGCGCGTGGCGAGTCGCGCGTTACCAAGTACCGCCATGTCGTGTATGAGGCCATGAACATGGGCCGGCCCGACATCGCAGTCATGTGTGTCCTGATGTTGCGGGGCCCCCAAACGGCTGGCGAGATTCGTACGCGCACCAACCGCCTTTACGATTTCGCAACCCCCGAGCAGGTGGAAACAACTCTCACTGCGTTGATGGCCGCCAATCCTCCCTTTGTCGTTCGCTTGCCACGACAGACTGGTCAGAAGGAAGTCCGCTTTGCGCACTTGCTTTCCGGTGAAGTCCAGATGTCCGGACTGGAAGTCGAACCGGAGGTCCAATCGGAAATTGAGCCCGACCGGATCGACAAATTGGAAAGAGAAGTCGCGCAGTTGAGGCGGGAATTCGAAGAATTCAGAAAGAAGTTCGAGTAGCTTTTTAATCAGGCGAATGAATTTCTACTTCGCAAGCGTATACCCGAGCCGTTGTGTTTGGGAGCGCCCGGGCTTCGAGGCGTCTTTCTCCAATAGGTCCAGCAGCGTGATCGCCTGGGTGTCGGTGAGCCTTAGAGTCCCCAGGAGGCTATCGTAGAACTCCGGTTTCTCGGCGAAAGCGAAAACCTTCAGGATTTCGACGCCAAACGGCGGCGTTGATATCAGCTGCACGCCCTTGACAGTTTCGCCTGCGCTGATCTTTTTCATGTCGGTCTTTTCGTGCGGATAAACAAGCAAAACATTACCTTCTACGTCGATATCGAATAGCACGAGCCAGGAATCTCGGAATGGTTGCAGCTGAATGTCGACTTTCTCACCTTCGTAATAAGCCCCCTGGTCAGGATTCATGGCAAGGATCACGTTGAAGTCCTGCATTGGGAATGTGAGAGTGGCGAAGGGGATCGATTGCACCCTCTTTTCGATCAGACGAAGCATTTCCGCGCTTGAAAGAGTTTTCGAGGTTATCGCTGCTCCCGAAGGATGCAATACGCGGTAACCGTTTTCATCGGGGCGGATTTCGACATCGTACGCGTCGTTCACCAGTTCGGCGCCCCGTACTAGCTCAATCCGTTCGCGCAATGCCGGATTGGGTGTGCTCATCCAGACGCGCAGGCGCCGTGAAATTTGAGGCGCCGCCGCGGGCTGTCCCGAAGGAGTCAGGAAAGTTTGCCGTCCGGCATCTCCGGCTTTGGGGTGGAGTTGAGGTGTTTGCCCGTCTCGCTGAAGTTGGTTCAACAGGAATGCGTGCAGTTCTGAGTAAGAGATTTTCCGGTCATGATCGGTGTCGGCCGCGCCCTTTATTCCGATGAGCAGGGCGTTCGTGAATGCACCGTGGGCTTTACCATCTACGGTGGGGCGTGTTTTACGAACTTCCGTTGCCGGGATATCCCACGCAAGCTCGTGCCGGCCGGCCGCAGAAATGTAGAGGACATTTCGATAGGGCCACTCCGGCGCCTGATCGCCTGGCTGGGGTGATATGCCAAACGCGTTCAACGTTTCTGGCGCAACGGCATCCTCCAAAAGGCTTGCATAGCGCGGCCGAAGTGCGGAAATGTTCTTTGCGCTGTCTGCGGAGTAGGAAGCATCGAACAGGACAAGCACCCGTACGTTCTTCTGGTCCAGCTTTTCAAGTCGTGGCCGCAGATCTCGAGACCCGACAATCAGCTGAGCGGCTGTCGCGCTCGCGTCGCTGGATTCTCGAATGTCGGAAGGAAGGATTGCGCCCGTGGCAAGGTTCATGCCCAGATTAGGATTGTTTTGATCGTGCGGGCTCGTTCCGTAACCGCTGTAGTAGACAAGCACTTCATCCCCAGAGACCGCCTTGGTTGTTGTGGCATCGAGCGCCGCAAGAATCGCATCGCGAGATGCGGCCTTCTCAACGAGGACAGTAACCTTGTCTGCCGGAACTTTCCAGCTCCGCACGAGCTCCGCGCGCATCGCTTCCACATCATTGATGGGCCCCTCGAGTGGGGGGATCTTGGGAGAGTTGGGGAAGTGAGCCGCTCCGACCAACAGCGCATACCGCTCAGCAAAGGCAAACTGCGGCAGAAAGACCAGAACTAAAATCGCGAGAAGTCGAGCCATTGAAAATCCTCTAGGATGGAGAGATCTGGGGACAGACTCCGAATTCGAACTGAGGAATTTTTGCAGACTGCGCGGCTTGCCCGGTTCGAATTCGGAGTCTGTCCCCAGATCTCTCCATAGCAAATGTTTCAGAGCTCCCGCCCAACGCGGACAATCACTTTTCCCATCGGGCCCGCGGCGAGTCTGTCAAACGCCGCTTGAAGTTGCTCGAATGGAAACACGCGGTCGATGATCGGGCGAGCTCCTGTCCTACTCAAAAGTTCCAGCGACGCTTTCCAGGCCTGACGGCTCTCCTGATTCGTGTAAGCACCGACGGCAACGCCACCGATTCGGAGGCGTCGGAAGAACAGAGTCGCCGTGTTGAATTGTGGCACTTCCCCAGCCAGACGCCCCACGACACTGACGCGTCCGCGATCGCCCAACGTTGCGATTAATTGAGGAAACAGAGTGCCGCCAATGCTGTCAATCGCGAGATCCACTTTGCGCTTGCCGAGAAATTCCGTGAGCGTTTTCCGCCATTGCAAGTCTGTCGGATCAAGGACGAGCGCAGCACCGAGCGACTTGAGTGTCGCGTGTTTATCCGCGCCGCGCGATAACCCGATTACGGTGTGACCCATGGCGACACCCAGCTGCGTGCTGGCCACGCCAACGCCTCCGGAGGCGCCGCTGACCAGCACAACGCCCTGGGAGGGCATGTCGCCCCATTGGGTCAGCGCCTGGAAAGCTGTCACGTAAACCAGAGAGGCGGCACCCGCTTGCTCGTCGGTCCAGCCGTCGGGTATCTCGATCAATGATTCGGCGGGCACCGTCACCAGGTCAGCGAAGGTTCCCCATCTTGAAACGCCGACGTCGCTTCGGAGAATCGCTCGCTTGTCGCCGATCGCATGCCCTTGCACACCCGAACCGCAACCGGCAACCACGCCGCTTCCATCGCGGCCCAGAATATGCGGCAAGGGGGGCCGGGCGGGGTATTCTCCCTGCGCCAGATACCGATCGGCCGGATTGAGTGCAGCGCATGTCAACCGCAGCAGGACCTCGCCCGCCGCAGGCACAGGGTCCGCCACTTCAGTGAGCCGAGCGTTTTCTATTCCGTTAAGTTGATCGATCAGCCAAGCTCGCATTTGATCACCTGAATTCGATGGAGATGGCCGATTGTCGCATGAAAGGTTCTAAAACGCCGCTTTCGAGGATATAATCGCTGATTTCGCAGCGCTGCCCGGTCTCCTTGCAGCGCATCAAAACTAGCTCCAAGAGAAGGGAATTATGGGAAAAGCTCTGGAAGGCGTTCGCATCCTCGATATGACCCATGTGCAGTCGGGACCGACCTGCACACAGATTCTGGCGTGGTTCGGTGCCGACGTCATCAAGGTTGAAAAGCCTGGCGATGGCGATCCCACTCGAGGCCAATTACGGGACATTCCGGGTGTCGATAGCCTGTATTTCACGATGCTGAACAGCAACAAGCGCGGCATCACATTGAATCCCAAGACAGAAGCAGGCAAGAAAATCTTCGCAAAGCTGATCGAAAAGTGCGACGTCATGGTCGAGAACTTCGCGCCCGGCGCAATCGATCGCATGGGTTTTCCCTGGGAGAAAATACAGCAGATCAATCCCCGAATGATTTATGCCTCGGTGAAAGGATTCGGACCGGGCCCTTTTGAGGACTGCAAGGTCTATGAGAATGTCGCCCAATGCACCGGTGGGTCAGCCTCGACCACCGGCGAGATCGGCGGTTTCCCGATGGTAACCGGCGCCCAAATCGGCGATTCCGGAACCGGTATCCATCTGGTTGCCGGCATTCTGGCTGCTCTGTTTCATCGCGAGAAGAGTGGCCGAGGACAACGCGTGACTTGCGCAATGCAGGATACCGTGCTGAATCTCTGCCGCGTGAAGCTTCGGGACCAGCAGCGACTCGCTCATGGCCCGCTCAAAGAGTATCCCCAATACCCCAACGGTACATTCGGCGAGGCAACGCCTCGCGCCGGTAATGCCTCCGGAGGAGGTCACCCCGGCTGGATTGTCCGCTGCAAGGGCTGGGAAACCGATCCGGATGCTTACCAATACGTCATTACCCAGGCGCAGGCCTTTCCCGCGCTCGCCAAAGTTATCGGTCACGAGGACTGGCTTCAGGATCCGGAGTTCAACACGCCGGAAGCACGACTCCCCAAGCTGGATTTCGTTTTCGCAGAAATCGAAAAGTGGACCATGACCAAGACAAAGATGGAGGTCATGAACATTCTTAATGAGCTGGACGTACCTTGCGGTCCGATTCTCTCGATGAAAGAGATTGCCGAGGAGCCGTCCTTGCGGAAGACCGGAACCGTGGTAGAGGTCGACCATCCGAAACGCGGAAAGTATCTGACCGTAGGTAATCCGATCAAGTTGTCGGATTCTCCATCCGATGTTCGGCGCTCGCCACTCTTGGGGGAGCATACGGAAGAAGTGCTCCGGACCGTTGTCGGTCTCAATGACGACGAAATTCAGGCCGCGCGCCAGCAAGGCGCCATTTAGGAGACGGGGCCATGGGGAGCTTTGTGATTGATTAACTATGAATTGATATTTGTTAAGTTTCGGGGACGCGCGCTTTCCAGCTAACAAATATCAATTCGTAGTTAATCAATCACAAAGCTCCCTATTATCCGATTTCCAACCTCGTCAATCTGTTGTTGCAGCCATTTAGGAGGGCCGAATCGTGAAACACAAGGTACTCATCCTCGGAGCGTCCTACGGATCCCTGTTCAGCACGAAACTGTTGATGGCCGGGAACAGCGTTTCCCTTGTGTGTACAAAGCCGACAGCCGACCTTATTAACGGCGAGGGAACTGTGGTGAAGTTCCCGATCAAAGGCCGGGAATCGCTCCTCGATGTCGCTTCAGGAAAACTACCGGGAAAGCTTTCGGCGAGCACGCCTGAAGAAGTGGACCCCACGCAATTCGATCTCGTCGTCCTGGGAATGCAGGAAGCGCAATACGGCTCGAAAGGCGTCCGGGAACTCATGGGCCGCGTTGCTCAGTCGGGCAAACCCTGCCTGGCAATCATGAACATGCCGCCATTGCCCTACCTTAAACGCATTGCCGGACTCTCGACGGATGTCCTCGAGGGTTGCTACGCAGATCCCGGCGTTTGGGAAGGCTTCGACCCCAAACTGACGACGCTGGCGAGTCCCGATCCACAGGCGTTCCGTCCGCCCGATCAGCCGAAGAATGTTCTTCAGGTTGGATTGCCTACAAATTTCAAAGCTGCGCGGTTCGAACTGGAAGAGCCGACCAAGCTGTTGCGGAATCTGGAAGCGGATATCGAGGCTGCCCGGTTCGATACGGGTGACGGCGTGATCGAAATTCCAGTGAAGCTCAAAGTGCATGACTCTACCTTTGTGCCGTTGGCCAAGTGGCCGATGCTGATGACCGGCAACTACCGCTGCATTCGAGCGGAGGACATGATTCCGATCAAAGACGCAGTGCTGGGCGACGTCAGCAAGTCGCGTGAGATCTACGACTGGGTGTCGAAACTGTGTACCCGGCTAGGCGCGGACGATGCGGATCTGGTTCCATTCGACAAATACGCAAAGGCAACCGAAGGCCTTGGTAAACCTTCTTCCGCGGCGCGCGCACTATTTGGCGGCGCACCCAACATCGAGCGTGTCGATTGCCTGGTCCGGCGAATTGCCAGCCAGCAAAAACTGCAGTCCGCTGTACTGGATGAAATCGTCAGCCTGGTGGATGCCCGTCTCGCGAAGAACCGCGCGTCTCGCTGACTTGATTCGGAATTTTCATCATGCGACACTTTCTTGCCCGCCCGAGATGCGTTGCTAAGATTCAGCATTGTTCGCCTGCGGAGGTCATCGATGAAACTTGTTACCGGTGTCGCCCTTAGTTTCCTTGCTGTTCTTGCCGCAGCTCCTGCAATCGGCCACCACGCATTCAGCGCCGAGTTCGACGCTGACAAACCCGTTAAGCTTTCTGGTACGGTAACTCGAGTTGAATGGGAAAATCCCCACGCCTGGTTTTACATCGACGTTAAAGATCCATCAGGACGCGTCGACAACTGGGGATTTGAAATGGGAAGTCCGAATATCCTCATCCGGGCGGGCTGGGGAAGGAATACGCTGAAACTTGGCGATACCGTCACCGTCGAGGGTAGCCGAGCCAAGAACGGCGCCAACATCGCGAATGCGAAAATCGTGATTCTCGCCAGCACGGGACAGAAGCTTTTTGCTGGCTCGAGCCAGGGTCAAAATTGATTCTGAAGGAGAGGCCATGAAATTTATCCTCGCCGTCCCCGCTCTTCTGCTTCTCTGGACTTCCAATGCCTCAGCACAATGGGCTAAATTCCCCGACAATTCGATTCCGCGCACGCGTGATGGGAAGGCCGATCTCACTGCAAGGACACCCACGGCGCGCGACGGCAAGCCGGATTTGTCCGGGTTGTGGCAGCCGGAACCTGATCCTGCGGGAAAACCACCGGGTGTACAAATTGTCGAGAGCATTCACGACAACTTCGTCATTCCGAGATATTTCGTTGACATCACCGCCGATATGCCTCCAAGCCAGAGTCTGCTGCAACCCGCAGCTGCCGCGACATTCATGCAGAATCTTCAGAGCGGGGGCAAGAACGATCCTTCAGCACACTGCAAACCCACTGGTGTGCCGGCGGTCGCAAATCTTCCGATTCCCTTCAAGATTATTCAAACGGAAAGAATCGTGGTCATCCTCTATGAAGAAGGTTCCGTCTTCCGGCAGATATTTCTCGACGCGCGGAAAACGGTTGAGGATCCGCAGCCACGTTGGATGGGGTATTCCACCGGAAAATGGGAAGGCGATACTCTTGTCGTCGAGAGCGTCGGCTTCACGAGCAAAAGCTGGCTAGACCGGCTCGGTCATACGCACAGCGAATCAATGCATCTTACCGAACGCTACCGCCGCGCAGACGCCGGTCATCTCGAGTTTGAAGTGACGATCGACGATCCGAAGACCTTCTCGAAGCCGATCAAGTACACGCAGAAGGCAGCACTGGTGCCCGACGAGGATCTGCTGGAATACTTCTGCACAGAGAACGAGAAAGACACCCAGCACTATCAATAATTGTTGTCCGCGCAAATTAGGTGTCTCTCTTAGCCAAAGCAGCGGTAAGCGTCCGTCGGGCCCGTTCGATCTCTCCCAGAGTGAGGAACCTTAAGGTGAAGAGCGTCGGCTTCAATCCATCCGTGGAAACATCCGGGTGGCATTACCCCATCAAGAAATGTTGTGGCGCTCCAAAAAAGCGAGATCCTAACACGGCGCAAAAATTTGCAGCTTACATCCGATCTGCCCCTGTGCTCAGGTAGCGCGATACAATAATTCCGGCAGCACAAACGACGCGAAGAATTTCACCTGCATTCAGCGGTAGTCCTTAGCTGTCCCTAACACATAGGTTTTGAGGAGGACATTCAGATGACCAAATTTCTAATCCAGCCTCACTTTCGGCTGCAGGAGTGGGTCGCCGAAGAGAAGGGTTACTTCAGGGACGTGGGACTCGACTATGAGTTCCGTGAAACCGTGCGCTCGTCGGGCGGCAAAGTTCACGAAGGCGACCGACGCGGTGCCTTTCAGATCCTGGAGGAGGGGGTCTCCTCCAATATTAGCTGCGCTTGTCACTGGACCGTGGACGTCGCAGCGTCGCAAGGACACGGAAAGCTTTATAGCGATGTTTACTCCGTATCTCCTGCAGGAATCTTTGTTCCGCCGGACTCTCCGATTCACACTCCCGAGCAGTTGGCCGGCGTTCCGATTTCGGTTGGGTTTCAGTCCGGCAGTCACTACTCCACCATCCAGGGGCTAGAACAATTCATGCCACTGAGTGATATCAAGTTGTCATTCGCCGAGGGGATGCTTTTCAGCCGCATGGAACTTTTGATCCAAAATAAAGTCCCGGCCGCAGCGCTTTTCAGCGGGCCCTACTACTTTGCCGAACAACTTGGATATCGGAAGATAGTCGACACGACATTCATGATCGCGACGATGCTTACAGGGTCTCCCAACATGAGCGATGTTGAAAAATTTTTTCGTGCTCTCAAAAGCGCACAACGCGACATCGATCTACGACCGGATCTCTATACTCATTACTACGTTAACGAATTTCCGGAGCGCTTTCATTCGCTCATGGACACACGCCGATGGGGGCCCGGCGAGCGGATAGTGTTCGAGCCTTACACGAAAGAATTGTTCAACGAGACGTACAGGTGGATCGCGGATCGCGACATTTTCGAAAAGACCATTATGGAAGGATGTAATTTCGAAGCCGTGACCTGTTCCTCGGAAAATTGCTGACGGGGACGCCCTATGCCGCGGAGACCAACCGTCTCTTAAACAACGAAATTGGAGGCCGATCGCTCTCAATATCAAATACAGGAGATCTACCATGAAGCTCTCGCGGATCAAACGTCGCAAGGGCGCGATCCTGTCGGCAATGTTCAGTAGACGCCAGTGGTTCGGACTTGCCGCGGGATTACTGTCTACCCGCCAATTTTCCTTCGCGCAAAGCAGCGCCGCATTGCCGAACCTGACCATCGGGACTCTGGGGCATGTCGGTCACGGAAAGACCACGCTGACGGCGGCGATTACAAGGGTGCTATCGCGGAACGACGGCAGCGTGAAGTTCCTGAGTTACGATTCCCTGAACCAGCCGCCAGCGGTCAAGGTGGGCAGCGTTCAAGTCTCGAAGGTTCAAGTCGAGTATCAAACCCCCAGACGCCGCTATACCCAGATCGACTGCCAAGGAAATACGGACTACATCAAGGACATGATTATAGGTGCCAGGCAGATGGACGGGGCAATCCTAGTCGTGGCTGCCACAGACGGACCCATGCCCCAAACGCGCGAACACCTTTTATTAGCGAAGCAAGTGGGTGTGCCTTCTATTGTTGTATTTCTGAATAAGTGCGATGCCATAAAGGATCTGGAACTACTAGACCTGGTGGAACTGGAAGTGCGAGATCTGCTCAATACCTATGGCTTTCCGGCGGATCGAGTCCCAGTGATCCGGGGATCGGCGGCAGGGGGGCTGTTGGAGGACGGAGTCTGGGCGCCGAAAATCGTCGAGTTGATGAACGCTGTTGACCGAGCCGTTCCCCTTCCAGTACCAGCGGAGGAGAAGCCATTCTTAATGCCTATCGAAGATAGATTTCTTATCGCGGGCGGTGGAGTAGCAGCGACCGGAAAAATCGACCGCGGAACCGTGAAGGTCGGGGAAGAGATCGAGGTCGTGGGATTTGGAAAGGGATTCCGGACTGTCGTGACGGGAGTCGAATCGACCAGGGCACAGACCGAGGTCCGCCCGGGAGAGAACGTCGGCCTGCTGCTGAGAGGGGTGACCACAAACGATCTTGAGCGAGGGCAGGTGATTGCTAAGCCGTCTTCAATCTCGGCGCAGATGAAGTTCAAAGCGAAAGTTTACATGCTCACCAGAGAAGAAGGAGGAAGGACTACGCCATTCCTAAGTGGATATCGTCCCCAGTTCTATTTTCGGAATACAGACGTAACGGGGTCGGGAACCCTCTTCGACGGGACCCAGATGGTGATGCCAGGAACGTGGTCCTGGACGTTGAACTGATCTCCCCCGTCGCCATCGAAAAGGGGTTACGGTTTGCGCTTCGGGAAGGCGGACGATCGGTTGGCGTGGGTGTTGTGACGGAAGTTCGCTGATAGACGCAGGTGGCGAAATGAAGCAGCTTTTGGACTCGGTGGAAACGTCCTTGATGAGCGTGCCCCCGCTTGGGGTACTCTACCGAACTTCGGCACGCTAACGCGTGTTGGCGACAGGCCCTGCCAAGAGGTCCGCACACCGCAACAGTGGGGCCGTCTGTCCCAGGTGGGTTTGAATCTCCTCGGTAGTCAGGTCACGATTTGCAATTCGGCATGCCCGCCGGACCCATTCGTGTTCTTCCAGGTTCCACACGGCAACCCCAGATGTGCGATAACCAGCGGCGACGGTTCCTCCGTCCCCGGCAAGCGCTAGATCTTTTATCGAGCGTCCTTCATCTTCCGCAACGAGCGTCAGCGACGGCCACTGGAAGAACTGCAACATCCCGGACCGATCAATGACGAGCCATCGGCCGTCGGGACCAAGCGCCGCGATATCAACCACGTCGGGCAGCAGTTCCATCGGCTGCGCCTCGGTCGTCGACAGACTCCAGGCCAGAACTTTGTGTTCACCGCTCACGCCGACGATCGTGTGTCCATCAGGTGAGAAACCTACAGCGATATTGGGATCGACCGAACCGGGCAGTTGCCGGACATTAGTGATACCAGACGCAACTGCGCCCGCAGCAAGATGGCCTCGATCCGACGTAACGGCGACCGTTCGCCCTTCGAAATCGAGCGCTATCGATTGCAACTGTTCCGAAGATGGCTGGATACGAGCCGACCGCCTCGAAGCGGAAGCAGGGTCCCAGAGCATCAGTTGTCCTTTCAGGCTCACTGCGGCGAGAAGTTTTCCGTTGCCGCTTGTCGCAGCAGACACGAACCGGTCACCGTCCTCCGGCTCGGTCCATTCCACTGAACCGGGGGAGAAACTGACGCGACCAAGGCGGCCTTTTTCTGAAACGATCAGAGCCGTAGTTCCATCACTGCCTAACGCGATGCTGCTGATCATCTCCGAGCCGCTGTCAACCGTCCGAGGAGCTTGATCGCCCTTTATCAAGGCTGAGGAGACCACCGTGCCGGCATCACACCCGCTGCCCAGCCATGCGCCGTCCGTGCTCACCGAGATTCGGCGGGCATTGCTGTTCTTGCATGGCGATAGTAATCGCTTCAGTTGGCTTTGGCTCGAATACCCTGTATTCCATCGCGCCAGCGCTCCCGCTTTGTTCCCCGACAGCAGGGACGTTCCATTGCTGTTGAAAGTCAACGAAGTCACTTCGCTTGCTCCGGTCTGGAGAGTTCCGGTGAAGGATCCGCTGCTATCTATGAGCCTCACAATTCCGGAGTTGAGTCCCAACGCGAGAGTGTTGCCATCATTGCTGAATCTCAAGGCTGTGACGAGACCGGGCAGTTGCAGAGGCTGGCTCTTGCGATAGCCGTTCTTTGGGTTCCACATCATCAGGTTTACATCGACATCGACAGTGGCAACGGTAGACCCATCGGGCGCGAATTCTGCCGCGCTGATGCGTAAACCTGGATCGCGGATTGGAATGTGTTCGGCCTTTTCAAAAGTTACGAGGTTGAAAGTGATGACGCTCGGCCCCTCATGGTCGAGGATCGAGAGGCGTTGATCATTCTCGGAAAAACCCATGTCGCCGGTGCCCGGATGAACGCTTCCAAGGACTCGTCGCACAGGAGGCCGTTTGGCCATATCCCACAGTGCAACGTTACCCTGTTCGTCGACGCTCGCGAGCCATGGCTGAGCCGTGGCGAACCGAGCTCCAGTCAGCGCAGCTCCGTCCGTGGTAAGCGGAAACATCGTGCCGGTGCCTGCGGCATCCCACAGGATCAATTCATCGTCGCTAGTGATGGCAGCGATCAGGTCCTGCCCCGCAAACGCCACGAGGGCGACCGATTGTCCCGTGCCTTGGAGACTCCGGACCTTTCGATCATCCTTAAGATCCCAGACGTCGACACCGCCGCCCTCGTATGCGGTCACCGCATTCCGTCCTGTCACATCGAACGCGGCCGCGACCATCGCTTGTCCTTCCGGCGCAAGAAACCGATCCAATCGGGGCTGCATCGCAAGCAAGTTCCAAAGCGCGCGTCGCGCTTCCACAGTTGACGAGACGGCTTGCGCCTCGATGGCCAACAACAACGCCAGATCGAAGCGGGAGGAGGCCAGCGCGTTCGCCTTGACGACGAGCTGGCCGGATCGAGCCACGAGTGCTCGCTCGGCGGCATGATTACGCTGCTGAATGCCGTACGTAACCAGCCCCGAGACAATGGATAAAAGAAGCACTGCGGCAATCGAGCCGGCGATGAGCCGCTTTCGACGACGCTCTGCGTCGCGTCGCCGCAACTCGTCGAAGCGCACCCCAAGAATGGCGGCGGCAATCTTCAGTAGCGCGAGCCGCTCGCCATCCTTTCCCTTGCGTGCGTCCGCCGCAATCGGTTCAGCGCGAACCGATCCAACTTGCCCCTGGTCATCGAGGCGATAGCGGATCATTTTCGGAAAACATTCGTGCTCGCTGTCTCCTGAATCAGTAGAGTTCGGTTCCCCATCCACGATGACGGCCAGCACACGATCTTCGCGGCCGAGCGACTTGAATTTCCGAATCTCCGCGTCGACCCATTGCGAGGCGGTTGCGCTGGGGGAGCAGATCACGATGAGAAAGCGGGCCTGCTGCAATGCGTCATTGATCCGGCCGGGTAGGTCGGGCGCGCCTTCCAGTTCATCTCGATCGCGGAACACGGGGAACATTCGGCGCGGCACGGGCTCGCCGAACCTGTTTTCGGAGCCGACGAGCTTGCGATGACCGGCGTATGTTTCGATACCTTTGTGCAGCCATTTCGCCCAGGCTTCGTCTTTATGGCTGTAGCTGATGAATGCCCAATACCGGTACCGCGCGTCGACGCTAGCAATCGAGTCGGTCATTAGGCCTCCGGGGCGGTGCTGAGCCGATGCGCGTTAAGCATCGAAAGACCCGCCACCCTTGGACGTGAACGAGCCATGATAGCCGATTGCATGGTGGCTAAGCCTCTAATCTTGCATCGACACTGGCCGTACTGACATCGGAGTTTTGAATCGCGCACTATTCACCGTGTTATAGTCCGGCTCCGGCAGAGTACCTCGAATGAATGATCACCCCGAAGCCGATGGCCTCACCCCATCCTCGTCCGGCGTTGTGCCGGGTGCGATATTCGGCGATTACCACATCAAGACTCGAATTGGCGCCGGGGGAATGGGCGAAGTCTATCTCGGTTGGGACGCCAAGCTGAAGCGTGAAGTCGCGATCAAAGCCTTACCGGAAGCCTTCGCTCAGGACAGCGATCGTGCATCTCGATTCCAGCGAGAAGCCGAAGTTCTGGCGTCGCTCAATCATCCGCATATCGCGGCCATCTATGATTTGGCCCGGTTTGAGCGGACTCAGTTTCTCGTCATGGAACTCGTCGACGGCGAGACCCTTGAAGAGCGGATTGCCCGCGGTCCTATACCGGTGGAGGAATCGCTGACGATCGCCAAACAGATTGCAGAGGGTCTGGAAGCGGCGCACGAGAAATCGATCATTCATCGAGACCTGAAGCCCGCGAACATCAAGATCACACGCAGCGGAGTCAAGATTCTCGATTTTGGTCTCGCCAAGGTTCGTGACGAAAAACCATCGGATCTCTCCCGGTCTCCGACCCAAATGACCGCATCGGGAATCATTGTCGGCACGGTTGCCTATATGTCTCCCGAACAGGCGCGAGGTGCGCATGTAGACCGTCGCACGGATATTTTCGCTTTCGGTTCGGTGCTTTACGAGATGCTGGCAGGGAAGCCCGCTTTCGACGGCAACACGGCTTCTGATCTTATTGCGTCAGTCCTGAAAACGGAGCCGGACTGGAATGCGCTTGCGAAGCTGCATCCGAGGGTTCTCGACCTTCTCAAGCGTTGCCTCGAAAAGGATGAACGCCGGCGGTGGCGGGACATCGGTGACGTTGGTGTCGAGATCGAGAGATTAATTGCGGCACCGACGGAATCCGCGCAGATTCCTTCTTCTTCACCAGTCGTACAACCTCAACGGAAACGCTGGATTCCCGCGCTCGCGGCAACACTCGCCGTTGCGCTCGCTGCCGCCGCGGGCTGGAGTTTAAAGCCTTCCGCTCCGTTATCCATTGTTCGATCTCAGATCGTGCTGCCTCCGGAGCAGCGGTTCACGACAGCAAATGGCAGGGACACCATTGCAATCTCACCCGATGGAACAAGGGTGGTGTACGCCGCCAACAATCAGCTTTATCTGAGAGTCCTGGCCGAGCCGGAAAGCAAACCAATCTCCGGATCGGAACAGTCGAACTCTCCATTCTTCTCTCCGGATGGGCAATGGATCGGTTTCTATTCCGGGTCCGAATCCGCAATAAAGAAAGCGCCAACAGCGGGTGGGCCGCCAGTACCCATTTTGAAGACGACCATTCCCTTTGGAGCGAGTTGGGTTGGAGATCGTGTTGTCTTTTCTGACGGTAACAGCATCCAGAGCGTCTCGGCAGATGGCGGTGAACCCACGGTCCTGGTTCGTGTCGAGAGATCGCAGCGCGCATTCGGCCCGACGATTCTCGGTAAAGATAAAGCCGTGCTTTTCGCGTTGGCAGACATTGCCACCGGAGCTGTCGACTGGAGTAAGGCCGACATCGTCGTGCAACCATTGCCCTCTGGCGATAGGAAGGTGCTCGTGCGCGGCGGAACGGATCCGCGAGTTGTTCGCTCGGGGAACGTTGTCTACGAAGCTGGAGGATCCCTCTGGGCGATACCTTTCGATCCGGTTACTTTTAGCGTCGCTGGTAAGGCTGTTCCCGTCATCGAAGGTATTCAGCAACCATTTGCGGGCCCCGCCGCTTCTGGCCTGGCCGGCGCGGCCCAGTTCTCTTTTTCCGATAGCGGCTCTCTCCTTTATATACGCGGGCAGAACACGTTGCCGCCAGAGCCTCCGAGAAATCTGGCCCTGGTGGATCGAACCGGTAAGGCGCAACCGTTACCCCTCGAACCGCGCGCGTTCCAGGGACCGCGATTCTCACCCGATGGAAAACGGTTGGTCGTCTCGACAACGGGCAACGGGACGATCACCAAAGAGAACGTTGTGTGGATCTACGATCTCAACGCAGGCAGCGCTCTGCGGCGGCTGACTTTCAGCGGATTCGACATTTATCCTCACTGGAGTCTCGACGGCCGCGACGTGATCTTTGCTTCGCAGGTGGAATCCGGCCTTTTTCGACAAAGTGCTGACGGTGCCGGATCCCCTGAACGACTGACAAAATCGGAGCCGGGAGTCGTCCACATTCCCACATCGCAGAATTCATCGAACAAGTCGCTCGCCTTCTTGTCATGGCCGCCCAATGCTGTGGTCAACATTTGGATGCTTCCAGGCGGCGACACCAAGCCCGTGAAGTTTTTGGAAACTCCTGCTCGGGATGCGGTGTTTTCCCCCGACGGGAAATGGCTTGCGTACGTAACTTCCAATCAGGTTTTTGTTCAGTCCTATCCAGCGGGTTCGAAATACCAGATCACGACAGAGGGCGGTTTCTTTCCGGCGTGGTCCCCAAGCGGTAGTCAACTCTTCTATACCTCTCCTCAACGCGACAAACTTTTCAGTGTTGATGTTCAGACCGGAGCTTCATTCTCGTTCAGCAAATCGTCACCTGTCCCGTTGCCTCCAGGAGTTCTGCTCGGCACCACTTCCGCAAGGAATTACGACATCGCACCCGACGGCAAGCAGTTTGTTGTGGTCATCCCCGTACCTCAGCCCGCGCCGGCACAGCGCTCTAATCAACAGGTTGAACTGGTGCAGAACTGGCTTGAAGAATTAAAACTGCGCCTGACGATCAAATAGACGGGGGAGGGCGCTGGGTTTCCGAAGCCTTCAATGTGCGACTGCGGGTAGCTGCACAATCACGCGCAGCGAGACCGCTCAATATATTCTGATCGTGCGCGACATTTTTTCGCCTCAAATCCGTCAATGCCGCAGGAGCCTCATACAGTACAATGCCCCGGTGACTCATCTGCGCTGCTGGATACTAATGGCCACCGTCGTCGCGTTGGGTAGTGCATGCGCCAAATCGCCGCAAAAATCGGCCGTGCCTGAACTCTCACGGCCCGCCACGGTCAAGGACATCATGGACTCGATGGTCGATCCGGCCGGTGATTTCATGTTCGAATCGATCCAGGAAATTGCGGACGAGCACGGAGTCCGACAGATTGCTCCGCACACCGATGAGGACTGGGCCAAGGTGCGGCGTAATGTCTTCATTCTCATCGAAGCACCCAATCTGCTGACGATGGAAGGCCGCAAAGTCGCGCAGCCGCACGAAAAAGCTGAAAATCCCAGCGTTGAGCTTCAGCCGGAAGAAATTCAGAAGCTAATTGATGCGGATCGACCGGCGTTTTTACGGCGAGCGAAGCGGCTTCAGGATGCTGCATCGTCGGCCTTGAAAGCCGTCGATGCGAAAGACAAAGACTCGCTATTCAAAGCGATCGATGGCATCGACAAGGCTTGCGAGAACTGCCATCTTCACTATTGGTACCCGAACGATCAGCGGGCGCAAGAAGCGGCGAAACAAGACGGTCTGGTGATCGACTAAACCGAACTGCTTCGCGAGCTTGCTGAACGACAGCGATCGAATCGTCTTACCGTATCAGTCCGTGCGATCGGCATTCCCGGGTTATCCTGTCCTCATGCCGATCACGAAAATGGAGCACTTTCTCGTGCTCACAAAGGATATCGACAGCTCGAAAGCGTTCTATTGTGACGCTCTTGGCATGTCTGTTGGACCGCGTCCACCCCTCGCCTTCGCCGGTTATTGGCTCTATGTGGGAGACGTGCCCTGCATCCACATTGGGGAATGGGAATCCTACACGAGCCATTCAAACGAACTCGGTATTCCCGTCACCAGTCCTGCGGCGGGTACGGGGCCGGTGGATCACATTGCATTCAACGGTAGGAACTACAAGGAAATCCGCGAACGGCTGGAAAAGTTAGGTGTCGCATTTTCCGAGAACGTCGTTCCGGAGAACGGACTCAGACAGCTTTTTCTCGCGGATCCGAATGGCGTCAAACTCGAGATCAACATTCCCGCGGAATGACCGACGAGGACCGCCCCTGCAGTGCGCAAAGCTCCCTTTGTCAGCTGTGGCTCGACGAGGTTACCTGAATGCCCCGCTGGGCAAGCTCGGCAAAGAAGGCCATGGGTTCAAAGCAATCGTCGGGCGCCATGACGCCGGTCCGCACGGCCTCGCGGCGAGCGAGTTTCTGGGCACCTATAGATGCCGGAATTCCCGTCATCCGCGCGGTCGCGCTCTGTCCCCATTCTGCATTGGGTGGATGACTCGTGTTGGCGACGATCTGACGAGGTTGGCCGCCACGTCTGCCCACGACTTCTACGTTCAACAGGAAAGCCCATTCACCTTCAGCCGCAAAATCCGCTGCGGTTTGCAGCACGTGCTCACGAAGAAAGGATTTCGACCGGATAGGCTGTCCATTGAAGTCGATCGATTGATCGCCGGTCAGCTTCAAATCGGCAAACAAGCGCAGCGCCTGCATGATATTCGGACGCCAGGTCCCGCGCACATCAATTTGACGCACGCCTTTGCCCAATGACCGCGACAGCGTGTGCGTTTCGGAGTGCGGCACGTAATAGGTTTCAATTTCTCCGACGGGTGCGGCAAACTTCACGCGTTTTGCTCCAGAAAATGCCGGCGTTTCCACCAGGCGTCCCTCGTGCCAATAGAAACGCGAGCTGCCGGGACTGAACTCGTCGAGCACGGTATCGAGCAAACCTGCTGATGGAGCGATCGACCGGAATGAAGCGAATGCAATGTGAACCGCCTCAATCTGGTCCATTTGATCGGCGGCCTGACGCACCATCAGATTGGTGACGCCAGGAGTCGCACCGCAGCCCAGACAGATGGTCACCCCTGCCGCTCTGGCTTCTTCGTCGAGTTCAAGCTGCTTCGGCGTGTTGAAGAGCCCGCCGAGGTCGAGATAGTGGACCCGGGCGCGAATCGCCGCGCGCGTAACGTTTAAACCGAAATGATACGTGGTGGCGTTGGCGACCACGTCGAAGCGGCGCAACGTCTCAGCGAGCGCGTTCTCGTCGCGGACGTCCACCTGCTTGGCGCGCACCCGCCCACTTCCGAACTCGACGGCGAGCGCGAGAGCTTTCGACAGGTCGAAGTCCGCAATGACAATTTCTTCGAACTCGCTGGTGCGGGCAAGATCGCGTGTGATCTCCGTGCCCATCGCACCGCAACCTCCGAGGACGATGACGCGTTTGCTCATTAGTCTGTTTTCCGCCCTTTGCTCCAATCATAGGGATACCAGTAAGGTTTGGCCGAAACCTTGTAATCCAGATGAACATGTTTCGTATCGCGGAACGCTTCAAGGCCTTCAGATCCAAGTTCGCGACCGAATCCGGACATCCGCATGCCGCCGAAGGGGCCCGCGTCGTTGTCCGTCAAGGGATCGTTGATCCAGAATGTGCCGGCCTTGATTCCTTCGGCAGCGCGCATGGCAAATTCCAGATTGTTCGTCAGAATGTTCGCACCCAATCCGTACTCGGAATCGTTGGCGAGCGCAATTGCTTCCTCAATGTTCCGGACTCGCATAATCGGCGCCACAGGACCGAAGGTTTCCTCACGCATCAGTGACATCGAATGATCGACATTGGTCACTACCGTCGGCTCGAAGAAAAACCCTTTCGGATGCTGCGAAGGCCGCTTGCCTCCATAGAGGATCTCAGCTCCCGCGCTGCGCACGGCATCGAGTTTCTGCTCCATCTTTTCGCGTTGCTGGCCGTTGATCATGGGGCCGAGGTCGACATCGGGTCCCATCGGATTCCCAAGCCTCAGTGAACTGGCAAAGTCGACGAATTTTTCGATGAATCGTGGCGCCACGGAATCGAACACATAGAACCGTTCCCCTGACGTGCAAACCTGGCCCATGTTGAGATAAGCCGCCCATGCCGCACCTCGCACGGCCACATCCAGATCAACATCGTCGCAAACAATGAATGGATCGTTGCCACCCAGCTCCAGATTGACCTTCTTCAAACGTTCCGCGGCCAGCATTGCAATGTGCCGGCCTGTGCTGACGCTGCCGGTGAACGCCACCAGAGCCGTCAACGGATGCGTCACCAGCGCTTCACCGGCTTCTTTTCCATAACCGGTTACAACATTGACCACGCCCGCCGGCAATTGAGTGAAAGCCACTTCGGCCATGCGCAGGGTGGACAGCGGTGTGTTTTCCGACGGCTTGATGATCACCGTGTTTCCAGCCATTAAGGCGGGCGCCACTTTCCAGGACATCAGCAACAGCGGATAGTTCCAGGGCACGATGCAAACAACAACGCCGTACGGCTCTTTGATGACGAAATTCATCTGGTGCCGCTGTACTGGCGGGATGACACGGCCGGATTCCTGCCGGCCGACTTCTGCGTAGTAATCGAAGCATGCCGCAACCCATTCGATTTCATCCATGTTCTCGATGAGCGGTTTGCCGCCTTCGAGGGTCAAGAGTCTTGCAAGCTCTTCCCGATGCGCGCGGGTGTTGTGCGCAATGGCGTGAAGCAGTTCGCACTTTTCAATCCCCGGAGTGAACCGCCAGTCCGGATGGGCCGTGTGGGCCGCGCGAGCGGCCCGCTCGGCGTCTTCCAAACGGGCCCGCGGGGCCTCGGCGATTGTTTCCTCAGTGGCGGGATTGCTGACCGTGAACGTTTCGCCGGAGACGCTGTCGACCAGTTTGCCGTCGATTAGCATTCTGTACATATTCGTCCTCACTTCCTCCGTTCAACCTTCGGCTAACGTACGGGCTCCGATTCGGCGGCGAGCGATTCTGTAAACCTGGCGAGCGCCACATCGATCAATTCACGCGTGATGATCAATGGCGGTTCAATCCGAATTACTTCAGGCTTATTCAGCGTATAGGCGATCAAAACATTGCGGTCAAACATGCGCTGCGCCAGAGATTCTCCGACTCTTGCGTCCACGATCTCGACGCCGATCAATAGCCCACGTCCGCGAACGTCCCGGATGATATGCGGAAATTGCTTCGGTAACGCGCGGAGTCCGGACATGAAATACTCCCCCATCCGTGCTGCGTTTTCGACCACGTTTTCGGTGGTTAGCGTTTCAATGGTGGCCGCCGCGGCGCAGGTTGCCAGCGGGTTCGCCCCGAATGTGCTCGTGTGATAGAAGGGATTCGGATGAAACGCGTTGAAGATTTCATCTGTGGTGTGAAATGCCGCGCAGGGAATGACTCCACCGGACAAGGCCTTGCCGAGCGCCATGATATCGGGAACGACGCCCGCGTGATCGCAGCCAAACATTTTTCCGGTCCGGCCCAACCCCGTCTGCACTTCATCGAAGATCAACAGAACATTTCGGCGCGAGCAAATTTCCCGCACTTCCGGCAAGTAGTCGGCGGGCGGCACCATCACTCCTCCCTCACCCTGGATAGGCTCGATAATCACCGCTGCGGTGTTGTCATCGATCTCTTTCTCGATGGCGATCGAATCGCCATAAGGCACGAATGCCGTTTCCAACAGAGGCAGGAACGGTTGGCGGAACACATCTCGTCCGGTGACGGAAAGCGCTCCGAGAGTTTTTCCGTGAAATGAATTGATCGTCGAGATGAACTTCTTTTTTCCCGTGTAGAGGCGCGCCAGTTTGAGAGCACCTTCGACGGCTTCCGTTCCAGTGGAACACCAGAATGTCTTGCGCAGGTTGCCTGGCGTGATCTCCGCCAATCGTCTGGCGGCATCTGCCGCGACGGGATTCATCATCCATTGGGAATGCAGCGCCAGACGATCCATCTGCACTTTGACGGCATGGATGACTTTCGGATGCCGATGTCCGAGCGCGAAGATTCCGAATCCGCCCAGGCAGTCGATGAACTCGCGTCCGTTGATGTCACGTATCAGACAACCCTCGGCCTGCCATTCAACAATCGCGCCATCAGCCAGTCGCGGTTCGGGCCAACGGTTGAGATAGGCGTTGAAATTCTCAACGCACTCCCGAACGATTCCATCCTTTTCGTCTTTGGCTAAGAGGTGATCGATGCCAATCTTCATCGAGCGTCATTAAGCCATAAACAAGTGGCATCTGGCGATCATCGAGAGGGACGAGGGTGACGGGCATCGCATTCGCGGCGGCGCTGCGGACATCGATGCGAATAACATACCTGGCTGACCGCGTCTTTCGCTGGCCACGAGGGGCGATACCGGTCCGTCAAGTACGTTAATGCCGCTACAGCGGGGCTATCGCGGGCCTATTCGAATCTGTTGCTGCCCGTTAGCGTCTGCGTATTCCCGATTGTCTTCGCAGATGTATTCGAGCAGCTTGTAGTCCGGTAGGCGCCTATATGCAACCGTGTAGGTCCAGGGCTTTTCGAGAACCTGGGGATCCTCGACTGTGATTTCATTCCACAAAATGTCCGGAGCAACCAAATGGATTCGTTCCTTCACGCGCATGGCGGCCGAGTGAGGAACATTCTGGGCGCGCACATCCTCTTTGATGCCGATTGTATCGACCACGAGGGTATCGGCTTCCCATCGTCCGACGGAATGGCCATAAAAGCCGGGCTCGATGTCGTCTAATGCCTTCTGAGGCTGATCGAGAAATATTCTCCGAACCTGCGTGAACGCTTCTTCGATGACTGTAACCTGTCCTCGGCTTTGCAGGATTTCCATCGGAAACGTTGCACCCATCATTGCCGGCATACCTTCAGGCAAACACAACGTTGCGTTGGTAGCGAGAGGCTTTCCTTTGGCATCGGCTTCGCGAGCGGCCTGTTGCTTTGCCTGCCACTCTTTCATGTACTGCGGTTTCAATTGAGGCTGAGCAGCCGGTGGAGGCACAGTGTTGGCGGGCTGCCCACGAGCTGCGCCTCTTCCGTATCTTTCCCACGATCCGGTGATATCCGGAGTACCCACGGATCCTCTGGCCTGTGCAAACCCACAGATCGGAACAAGCATCACCGCAATCCCTAACGACCACATTGCAGCTTTCATGATTACGGCTGCTCCGGAGTGCGTTTATAAGTAGTCGCCGCAGGAACACCCGGCTCTAAAACTTTCCCGTCAGGCAGCGTGATTTCCAACAGCAAACCGCCTGGATCTCCGTTGATCAGAGGCGCGACGACCGCTTTCACTTTATCGCCCGCCTTGATCATGTTCGACCGCCATCCCGCGCGCTGCATCATATTGATGCTTGTACACTCGAGAGAATAGTGGGTTACGGCGCCTTTCGCATCGGGCACGTCCAGTTCGATATAGGCGTGCGGGTTCGTCCATTGGAACCTCGTAACCGAGCCCTTCAGCGTGAGCGTTTGTGTGTGATCGAACATTGCAAAGGAATGATGCGCCAGCAGTGGGCTTGCCAGAAGAATGACCAGGAGCGCTAAAAGACCGGTCCACTGCGGACGTTTATGAAAAGTCATGCGTACCTCCCGCGATTTGTACTCACTACTATACACCGCGCTTACGAGCTGGAGTCAGACGCGATCAAGAGAAGGCCGCGCAGCGACCAAGTCCGCGCACATGGTAGTGGTTCATCGATGTTCTCCGAACAGCCCTTCGGTGTTTGGACCTCAAATTGATCACGAGTTCCATGGCTTCTAATGGAGAAGGCGCGTTCCTATGTAAGGACGAACGGAGGAATTGTTTGATCTGGAGGAGTTGTTCTCTGTATGAGCCCGCGTATATCAGGCGCAACTTGAGGGATTGATTGGCGGGACCAGGCGGGCTTGACAATTCATCCCTTTTCCGATTTATTAACGCGACGCAAGAAACACAGTCTTCCTGCTCAAGATGGCAGGTTCAAATGTCCGTGCTATCGCCCGCTTCATTGCGGAATGGATAACGCCGCGCGATAGAAAGTGACGTCTAAAGGCACACTATCATGAGTGACATGGAACTCGGCGATCTCGAGATCATTGTTCACACTCCCGACGCCAGAACTCACAAAGTCGATGCTCCCGCAAACATCAAGGTCGAGGAACTCATTCAGGAGTTGGTCAGGTCACTAGGGCTGACCGAAATGGGGCGTGACGATCGCGAAACCCCCTGGTCCCTGTTTGACAAGACTCTCGGCGTGCAACTGGATATCGAGAAGACACTCCAAGAAAATGGCGTGAAGGACGGCCATACTCTCTATATCGATCGGCGCGCAGCACCTACGTTAATAGAGCTGAAAGTTTATTTTCCGGACGGCACTGTCTCAACTGAAAGAGTGTCTCCAGAACAGAGTACAAAGGAGTTTATTGCAGACCTTGTCGCGAGGCTGGTAGCAAGCGGAAGAACCGCAGCAAGAAGAGTCACGTGGAGCCTTAATAATAAGGATACCGGCGGCGCCCTTGACCCTGAAAGGACGCTCCAAGAAAACCGCGTGCTCAGCGGCCATCATCTGTATCTTCAGGAAACACCAATAGTTATTCCGTGGGTTGCGATCGCCGCGGCGGGTCTCGCCGTTGCGGTCCTGCTAGGCGTTGCATGGCGTAGCTATCATCCCGGACCTCCACCAGTCCCGGTAACTGTGCGTGTAGATCCCGCCACGATCAAACTTTCCCCTGGTGGGCAAGAGCAACTCACTGTGACCATTACCGGTAGCGAAAACCACGCTGTGCGATGGTCGGTATCTCCAGAAATTGGAAGCATTTCTGAAGATGGTCTCTACACGGCACCGCCCACGATCGCCACGGAAACCAGTGTAACCATCACGGCAACTAGTCAGGCAAATCCTGCAAGTTTCGCAAGCGCGAGTGCGGTCGTGACTCCACTTTCCACCTCGGCAATTGCCGTCCAAGTGAATCCGGCCAATTTGTCACTCGGAGTTCGGGAGACGAGTACCTTCACGGCTTCGGTTACCGGCACGGCGGATTCACGGGTGAAGTGGTCCCTGGACCCGAATATCGGAACTATTTCGGGGCAGGGCGTTTACACCGCTCCTACATCAATCAGCTCTCAACAAACGATAACGGTGACCGCTGTCTCTGAAGCGGCGCCGAATGCATCAGGATTGGCGAAAGTCGTGCTGAAGCCGGTAACGCTCAAACTGCTCCCCCCGACGGCAAGTTTGAGCGCATCCGGAATGACCAAATTCTCGGCAACAGTGGACGGAACCTCCGATAAGGCAGTCACCTGGTCTGTGACGGGGCCGGGAACCGTCTCAGGGGGGACTTATCTGGCGCCGCCGTCGGTTTCGTCAGGACAAACGGTGACAGTGAAAGCAACGAGCCATGCGGACCCGTCCAAATCCGCCACAGCGATTGTCAATCTGACGCCTGTGGTTGCCGTTAATCTAATCCCGCCCACGGCCACTCTGGGCGCAGCGCAAACACAAACGTTCTCGGCGTCCATTAGTGGCAGCACCAATCAATCGATAATCTGGACCACTTCGGGTCCGGGAACTATAACGAACGGCACTTATGCGGCGCCTACTTCTATTTCTTCGTCGACACAGGTTCATGTCACGGCCACCAGCGCCGCAGACAGCACGAAAACAGCCACTGCCACGATCAATCTAATACCCGTATCAATCAATGTCACACCTTCCCGCGCGGAGCTCCGTGCAGGTCAAACGGCGAAGTTTTCGGCATCGATATCCGGCAGTTCGAACACCGCAGTGGTATGGAGTCTAAGCGGGCCAGGAACGGTTGCTCAGGACGGGGCCTACACAGCTCCGCCATCGGTTCCCGCGGCACAGTCTGCGAGAGTGATAGCCACGAGCAGTGCGGATTCTTCTAGATCCGACAGCGCTCAGATTTCACTGATTGCCACCAACATCACTGCCACTAGCAACACCAACACCACTACCACCTCGCCAAGGACTCCGCGGGTTTGCTTTTACAAGGATCCCAACTATGGCGGTTGGGAACAGTGCCAATACGCAGGTGATGAGATTTCGAGCTTCGGCCCACGCAATAAACAGGTTTCATCCATTCGGCTGTTCAATGGGGCCAGCGTCGTGGTTTGGGATCAGAAGGATTTCAGAGGGCGCTCCATAGAAATCAGCACGGATATGCCCGATCTAAGGATGGGCGGTAACTCTCGGAGCGCTGAAATTCAGTCGGCCAGGGTCATGCCCATGGTTCCCCCCGGTGCCGACCGTGTGTGTGTTTACGAGCAGCCTAATTATGGTGGGCGGTCCCGTTGCTGGAGCGTAGGTCGAGAAGTCGCTGATCTTGCTGTAGACGGCGAATGGAGCGACAAGATCTCGTCAATTCAATTGATCGGGCGCGCGGTCCTAACCGTCTTCCGCGATGTTAACTTCAGGCAAGGAGACAT
>Ga0207711_10000187_pt1 | contig 66307 bp, 77 predicted proteins | sample KBSS34metaG_FD_184401 | JGI IMG/M metagenome (GOLD analysis project Ga0207711, IMG submission 184401) | Switchgrass rhizosphere microbial communities from Kellogg Biological Station, Michigan, USA - KBS S3-4 metaG (SPAdes) (version 2) | ecosystem: Host-associated > Plants > Roots > Rhizosphere... | reverse complement strand
GGGGATGTGCTTGAGCAACAGTTGGAGCGAATCCTCGGGAACCAGTTCGAACCCTTCGACGGCTGTGGTGCGCGCTTCGAGGAAGCGCAGCAGTCCGAGGGCGCGCGCCGGGCTGTCGACCCCGGCCCAGGCGACGGCGCGATCGGCGATCGCCGGGACCAGGCGGAGCGCGACCGCGGTGACGATGCCGAGCGTGCCTTCGGCGCCGATCAGCAACTGGTCGAGGCTATAGCCGCGATTATCCTTCTTGAGCGCGCCGAGGCCGTTGTGGATGCTGCCGTCGGGGAGCACCGCTTCGACCCCCGCGACCAAAGCGCGCATGGTGCCGAACTTGAGCACCTGGGTGCCGCCGGCGTTGGTCGACGTGAGCCCGCCAACGGTGCAGCTGCCGCGTGAGCCGAGAGTCAGCGGGAAGCGCATCCCTACGTCGTGCGCGCGCTGATGAAGGTCGGCGAGGATGACGCCGGCTTCGGCTACGGCGAGCCGGTTGTCGGCGCTGATCGAGCGAACCTGCCGCATCCGCCGCAGCGACAGCAGCACCGCCGAGCCGTCGGTGGGCGGCGTCGCCCCCGCAGCCATCCCGGTATTTCCGCCCTGGGGCACCAATGGCACGCGGTGCTCGGCGGCGAGCTTGACGATGGCGACGACCTCGTCGGTCGAGGCCGGGGCGAGGATCGCGGGCGAGGCGCCGTGGACGCGGCCGCGCCAGTCGGTCACCCACGGTTCAATTTCATTCGGGTCGGTAATCACCGCCTTGGGCCCGAGCGTCTTCAGGGCAGCCGCGATGAATTGGGCGGTGTCGGTCATGGGCGCGCAATAGCGTGCTTGGCATCGCCGCGCACTCCCGCCAAAGCCGTGGCGATGGACAGACCGCGCATTACCCTGATCGTCGCGCGCGCCGAGAACGGCGTGATCGGCCGCGACGGGACGCTGCCGTGGCACATCCCGGCCGACCTCAAGCATTTCAAGGCGCTGACCATGGGCAGCGTGATGATCATGGGGCGGACGACGTTCGACAGCCTGCCGGGGCTGTTGCCGGGACGGCGGCACGTCGTGCTGACCCGCGACGCGCAATGGCACGCGCCAGGGGCGGAGACGGCGCATACGGTTGAAGAGGCGATCGCGCTCGCGGGGAACGAGCCGATTTCGGTGATCGGTGGCGCGCATGTCTTCGCCCAGTTCCTCGCGCTGGCGGATCGGATCGAGCTGACCGAGGTGTTGGATGAAGCGGTTGGCGACACAGTGATGCCCGACCCACGCGCGTCGGGCGATTGGCGCGAAGTCGGGCGCGAGGACCATCCGGCGGAGGATGGGCGGCCGGCGTTCCGGTTCGTCACGCTCGAACGGAGCTAGGTGCGCGGCCGCGCGGTGGCGTAGACGCGGTAGCGCTTGACCTGATCGGCCAGCACCTGGTCGACGATCGGCGCGAGCTTGTCCGCGCCGCCCTTGTAGAAACCCGCAGCGCGATAATCGAACACCAGTTGCGAGCCGCCGGCGGTCGATTTGACCGAAACGTCGAGCACGCCCGTCGTCGCTTCGTAGAGCAATGGGCCGAGGGCGCCGGTCAGCACCAAATGCTGGCCCGGATCGACGAAGGCGACGCGCATATGCTCGATCCCGCCGCCCTTGGGGAAGCGCTCGCAGAAGCAGCCGCCGGGGGTGAGCGCGAGGCTGAGATTGGCCGAGTTGCCGCTGTAGGTGTGCTCGGGGTTCCACCAGGCGGCGACATTGCCGAACGCCCGGAACGCGACCTCGGGCTTGACCACGAGGTTGACGGTGTGGCGGATTTCAAAGCCGTTGGGCGTGGCGCTGACAACGTCGGCGGCGGCGGCAGTGGAACAGAAGGCCAGAAGCCCGATGATTGAAGTTCGCATCATTACCCCCGTCATTGCGAGGCGCGCAGCGCCGCGGCCATCCAGCAGCTGGATTGCTTCGCTACGCTCGCAATGACGGAGGGGTTTGTCTAGCCGTCCAGAATCGCGTCGATCTGGGCCGCGACAGCTTCGACGCTCGCCATGCCATCGACCGGGCGGACCAGTCCGCGCTGCTCGTAATAAGGGAGGATCGGGGCGGTCTTGGCGCGATATTCGGCCATACGCGTACGCACCGTCAGCTCATTGTCATCGGGGCGGCGCTTAAATTCATGCGAACCACAGGAATCGCAGGTGCCCGGCACCGCAGTCTGCTTGAGGTGGTCGTGAAACGGCGCCCCGCAGCCGGCGCAGGTGAAGCGACCGACGATGCGGCGGACGAGCTCGTCTTCGTCGACCACCAGTTCGATCACATAGGCGAGGGTCCGGCCGTGGGCCGCGAGGATGGTGTCGAGCGATTGCGCCTGGGCGAGCGTGCGCGGATAGCCGTCGAAGATCGCGCCCTGGGATTGATCGAGAGTGGCCAGCTTGTCGTCGATCAGTGCGGAGACGATCGCGTCACTGACCAGCGCGCCCGAATCCATCACTTCGGCGACCTGATGGCCGAGCGGCGTGTCAGCGCGGCGCGCTTCGCGCAGCATGTCGCCGGTGGAGAGCTGAACCATGCCCCGCCTGGCGACCAGCCGCGCCGCCTGCGTGCCCTTGCCGGCCCCGGGTGGCCCGAGAAGGATGATGTTCAGCATGCCGGCGCTCCCTGCCCGTCCGGCTCAGCGGCGCCGGGGCGTCGTCTTGAGCTTGGCCTTCTTGATCAGGTCGCCATATTGGTGGGCGATCAAGTGGCTCTGGATCTGGCTGACCGTGTCCATGGTCACGTTGACCACGATCAGCAGGCTGGTCCCGCCGAGGCGGAAGTTGAGCCCGGCCTGGGCCGACAGGATCTCCGGGATCAGGCAGATCACGACGAGATAGGTCGCCCCGACCACGGTGATCCGGTTGAGCAGATAGTCGAAATATTCTTCCGTCGCCTTGCCCGGGCGGATGCCGGGGATGAAGCCGCCGTGGCGCTTCAAATTCTCGGCGGTTTCCTCGCTGTTGAACTGCACCGCGGTGTAGAAAAAGCAGAAGAAGGCGATGCCGAGCCCGTAGAGCAGCATGTAGGCCGCGGAGCCGTGCTGGAGATAGGTGCTGATGGTGATCAGCCAGTCGCTGGCGCCGCTGTCCGCGCTGGCCGACGCGCCGGCCCACTGGATCACGGTCAGCGGCATCAGGAGAAGCGACGAGGCGAAGATCGGCGGAATGACGCCGGCGGTGTTGAGCTTGATCGGCAGGTGCGAACGCTCCTGCTGCATGCCGCGCGCGGTCTGGCGCTTGGGATATTGCACGAGGACCCGGCGCTGCGCGCGCTCCATGAAGCAGATGCCGAGGATCAAAGCGGCGCCGAGGACGATGACGCCGATGACGATCATCGGGTTGAGCGTGCCGGTGCGGCTGCCTTCGAGCAGCTGGGCAATGGCTTGCGGCAGGCGGGCGACGATGCCGGCCATGATGATCAGCGAGACGCCGTTGCCGATGCCGCGGCTGGTGATCTGCTCGCCGATCCACATCAGGAACAGGGTCCCGCCGACGAGGCTGACGGTGCCGGCGATTTCGAACAGCAGGCCCGGGGCGACAACCGCCTGGATGCCCTTGCTGACCGCCTGAGATTCGAGCCCGCGCACCGCGAGATAGCCCTGGACGAGGGTAATCATGACGGTCAGGTAGCGGGTATATTGGTTGAGCTTCTTGCGCCCGGTCTCGCCTTCCTTGCGCAGCGTCTGCCACGGGCCGTAGAGCGTCGCGCCGAGCTGCACCACGATCGACGCGGTGATGTACGGCATGACGCCGAGCGCGACGATGCTGAAGCGTTCGAGCGCGCCGCCGGAGAAGGTGTTGAAGACGTCCAGGATGCCGCCGCTCTGGGTTTGATAGAGCGCGTTCATCGCCACCGGGTCGATGCCCGCGACGGGCACGAACGACAGCAAGCGGAACAGGATCAGCGCGCCGAGCGTGAACCACAGCCGCTTCTTAAGCTCGGTCGCCTTGGCGAAGCTGGCCAGGCTGATGTTTGAGGCGAGTTGTTCGGCTGCGGATGCCATTCGGTGTCCTTGATGACTCGGTCGGGCTCAAACCAAACCGCTCATCCTGAGTAGACGCTGAGCCCGCCGAAGCTTCGCTCAGTCCCTACTCAGGATGAGCGGGAACTTGAGGGGCCTATATAGTGGCCCCGTAGCGAATGTCAGGCCTTCGCCGACTTGGCGGCCTTGTCGGCCTTCTCGACCTTGTCCGCCTTGTCGGCGATCCGCGCCAGGCGCGCCTTGCCCTTCTTGGCGGCGGCGAGTTCCGACGGGACCTTGCGCTCGATCAGTTCGATCGATCCGCCGGCTTTCTCGACCGCTTCGCGCGCGCCCTTCGACACGCCGGCGACCTTGAGCGTCAGCTTGGCCTTGAGTTCGCCCTTGCCGAGCAAGCGGACCCCGTCCTTGCCACCGCGCGCCAGGCCCGCGGCCTTGAGCGCCGCATGGTCGAGCGTGCCCTTGGCATCGAGCGTGCCGGCGTCGATCAGCTTCTGGATCGCGCCCAGGTTCACCTCGGCATAATCCTTGGCGAAGATGTTGTTGAAGCCGCGCTTCGGCAGCCGCATGTGGAGCGGCATCTGGCCGCCCTCGAAGCCGGCGATCGACACGCCCGAGCGCGACTTGGCGCCCTTCTGGCCACGACCGGCGGTCTTGCCCTTGCCCGAGCCGATACCCCGGCCGACGCGCATGCGGCTCTTGCGAGCGCCCTTATTGTCTCTGAGTTCGTTGAGTTTCATGTCGTGCACTCGCTTTCGCTTTTGTCGCGCATGCCCCGTGAGGAGCGGTTGAAAGAAGTCAGGCTTCGACCTTGAGCAGATGGTTCACCTTGCGGACCTGGCCGAGCACTTCGGGCGTGCCCTCCACTTCCACGGTGCGGCCCATCTTGTTGAGGCCGAGTCCGACCAGCGTCGCCCGCTGCGACTTGTCGCGGCGGATCGGCGATCCGGTCTGGGTGATCTTGATCTTCGCCATCAGGTTTACTCCACCACCGCTTCGGCCTGGGCCTCGGCTTCGGCGGCGCTGGCGCCACCCCGGCCGAGCAGGTCGGAAACCTTCTTGCCGCGGCGCTGCGAGACCGAGCGCGGGCTGGTCTGCTCCTTGAGCGCCTCGAAGGTCGCGCGGATCATGTTGTACGGGTTCGACGTGCCGACCGACTTGGTCACGACATCGGCAACGCCGAGGCTTTCGAAGATGGCGCGCATCGGGCCGCCGGCGATGATGCCGGTACCCGCCGGAGCGGTGCGCACGGTCACCCGTCCAGCGCCGAAGTGGCCGAGGCCGTCGTGATGGAGCGTGCGGCCGTCACGCAGCGGTACGCGGATCATCGCCTTCTTCGCCGCCGCGGTTGCCTTGCTGATCGCTTCGGGAACTTCCCGCGCCTTGCCATGGCCGAAACCGGCGCGGCCCTTGCCGTCACCGACCACAACCAGAGCCGCGAAACCGAAGCGCTTGCCGCCCTTCACCGTCTTGGACACGCGGTTGATGTGGACGAGCTTTTCGATCAGCTCCTCGCCGCCATCGTCGTCGCCGCCACGGCCACGTCCGCCGCGCCGATCGTCGCGACGACCACCACCGCGGCCACCGCGATCACCGCCGCCACGGCCCCGTCCGCCACCGCCGCCGCCGCGCGGTCCACGCGGACCACGGGTTTCGGGCTGTGCCTGCGGCTCGTCGGCCTGCGCCGGAGCGGCTTCTGCCGGAGCCGGAGCGGCCGCAGCAGCCGCGGGCGCTTCAGTCGCCGGCGCTTCGGTCGTCGTGTCGTTGGTCTGGTTTTCGTCTTGCATTCTAGAACTCCAGTCCGCCTTCGCGGGCAGCGTCGGCGAGGGCTTTCACTCGACCATGGAACAGGAAGCCGCCACGATCGAACACGACCCGCGACACGCCGGCTTTCTTGGCGCGCTCGGCGAGCGTTTTGCCAACCGCGGCCGCGCCATCCCTGGTCGCGCCGGTCTTGCCCTTGAGATCCTTGTCCAGGCTCGAGGCCGCGGCAATCGTCTTGCCGGCGGCATCGTCAATGACCTGAGCATAGATGTGCCGGCCCGAACGGTGGACCGACAAGCGCGGCTTGCCGGCAGCGCGGGCGCGAAGCGCCGTGCGCACACGGCGCCGGCGACGATCGAAGAGAGTGAGTTTCGCCATGGCTTACTTCTTCTTGCCTTCTTTGCGGAAGATATACTCGCCGCGGTACTTGATGCCCTTGCCCTTGTACGGCTCGGGCTTGCGCCAGCGGCGAATCTCGGCCGCGACCTGGCCGACCTTCTGTTTGTCGATGCCGCTGATCTCGACCGTATTCTGGTCGGGAGTCTTGACCTCGACCCCTTCCGGGACCGGGAAGTTGACGTCGTGGCTGTAGCCGAGCTGCAACCGGAGGTTGCGGCCCTGGGCCTGCGCACGATAGCCGACGCCGGTGATTTCGAGCACCTTGGTGAAGCCGTCGGTGACGCCGGTGACGAGGTTCTGAACGAGCGTGCGCTGCATGCCCCAGAACGCCCGCGCCGCCTGCGTCTCGTTGGCCGGCTGAATACTGATGCCCTCGTCCGACACGTCGTAACGGATCTCGTCGCGCATCTGCAGCTGCAGCGTGCCCTTGGGACCCTTGACCGACAGGACCTGACCTTCAGTGGTAGCGCTGACGCCCGAAGGCAGCGCGACCGGTCGTTTGCCAATGCGTGACATCAGAACACCTCCGCCAGCACTTCGCCGCCGACATTCGCTTCGCGCGCTTCAGCGTCCGACAGCACGCCGCGCGGGGTCGACACGATGATCGTGCCGAGACCGTTGCGGATGCGCGGCAGCTCGCGCGCGGCCGAATAGACGCGACGGCCAGGCTTGGACACACGGGCCAGATGCTGGATCGCCGGCTGGCCTTCAAAATATTTCAGCTCAATGCGCAGGCCCTTCTGGCCGGCCAGCTCTTCCTCGGCGTAGCCGCGGATATAGCCTTCGCGCTGGAGCACATCGAGCACCCGCACGCGCAGGTTCGACGCCGGAGTCAGAATCGAATCCTTGCGTGCCTGCTGGCCGTTGCGGATGCGGGTGAGCATATCACCCAGAGGATCGGTCATCGCCATCCTATTCCCTTACCAGCTCGACTTCGTGACACCGGGAATCAGGCCCTTGTTGGCCAGATCCCGGAGCATGATCCGCGACAAGCGGAACTTGCGATAATATGCGCGCGAACGGCCGGTCAGCTCGCAACGGTTGCGAACCCGCGTCGGATTCCCGTTGCGCGGGACTTCGGCCAGCTTGAGCCGCGCGATCAGGCGCTCGGTCTCGTCCCTGGATTCGTCGTCCGCGATCGCCTTCAGCTTCGCGTATTTCGCCGCGTGTTTGAGAACGAGCTTCTTGCGCCGCTCGTTCTTGTTGATCGAACTCAGTTTCGCCATGACTTAAGTTCTTCTCCTAAGGGGGAAGCCGCTTACGCGGCCTCCCGCTGCTCCTCTGCCGGGAAGGGGAAGTTGAACAGGCGCAGCAGTTCGCGCGCCTCTTCATCCGTCTTCGCCGTGGTGGTGATGATGACGTCCATGCCCCGGACCTTGTCGATTTGGTCGTAGTTGATCTCGGGGAAAATGATCTGTTCCTTGAGCCCCATCGCGTAATTGCCGCGGCCGTCAAACGACTTCGGGTTGAGCCCGCGGAAATCGCGGACGCGGGGGAGCGCGATCGTCACCAGACGATCGAGGAATTCGTACATGCGCTCGCGGCGCAGCGTAACCTTGCAGCCGATGGGCATGCCTTCGCGCAGCTTGAACTGGGCGATCGACGTCTTGGCCTTGGTAATCACCGGCTTCTGACCGGCAATCTGCTGCATTTCGGCGGCGGCGGTCTCGACCCGCTTCTTGTCCTGGGTCGCCTCGCCGACGCCCATGTTGATGACGATCTTGTCGAGCCGCGGAACCTCGAGTTTGTTCTTGTAGCCGAACTTCTCGGTCATCGCCTTGACGATGCGATCGTCGTAGTCGGCGCGCAGGCGCGGCTTGTAATTGGCCGGCAGCTTCGACGGCTTGGCCGCCGGCTTCTCAGCCTTCGGCACCGCCGCCTGTTCGACCTTGGGCAACGCCTCGATCTCGGCGGCCGCGGCCTTTTCGGCCTCGCCTACCCGTTCGACCTCAACCTGTTCGGTCGCCGGCTCCTGCGCCTCTTCGACCTTCTTGTCTTCGTCAGCCATGGATCAATTCCCCGGACTTGGCGGCCACACGGACCTTCTTGCCGTCGCGCTCTTCGAAGCGGACCCGGGTCGGCGCGCCGGTCTTGGGGTCGGCAATCGCGACCTTGGACACGTGCAGCGGCGCCTCCTTGCGCTCGATCCCGCCCTGCGGGTTGACCTGCGACGGCTTGCGGTGGCGCGCGTGGACATTCACGCCCGACACCACGACCTTCATTTGCTTGGGCATCGCGCGGAGCACGTCACCGGTCTTGCCCTTGTCCTTGCCGGACAGGACCACGACCTTGTCGCCCTTCTTGATCTTCTGCGCAGCCATCACAGCACCTCCGGCGCGAGACTGACGATCTTCATGTGCTTGCGGGCGCGCAGTTCGCGCACCACCGGGCCGAAGATACGGGTGCCGATCGGCTCCTCGTTCTTGTTGACCAGCACCGCGGCGTTGGAATCGAAGCGGATCACCGAACCGTCGGGACGGCGGATATCCTTGGCGGTGCGGACGATCACCGCGCGGTGAACGTCGCCCTTCTTCACGCGGCCGCGCGGCGCCGCTTCCTTGACGGAAACGACGATGATGTCGCCAACGCCGGCGGTCCGGCGCTTCGAGCCGCCCAGCACCTTGATGCACTGGACGCGCTTCGCGCCGCTGTTGTCGGCGACGTCCAAATTGGACTGCATCTGGATCATTGTTCGACCCTATCCTCTTTCAAAATCTGCTCAGGCGTCCGCGTCGGCGACGTCTTCGGCTTTCGCCTTCTTCGTCGTCTTCGCCTTCACCGGCTTGTCAGCCTGCTTGTCTTCGACCGGCGTCGCCGGTCCGGCCTCTGGCGACAGCGCCGCGGGCTCGGAAATCTCGATCGTGGCCGCCTTGGCGACACCGATGCGGTCCAGCACCGTCCACGTCTTCTTCTTCGAAATCGGCTTGCATTCCTCGATGCGCACCTGCTCGCCCGACTTGTAGGCATTGGCCTCGTCGTGGGCGTGATACTTCTTCGAAAGCCGGATGATCTTGCCGTACAGCGGGTGCTTCACCCGCCGCTCGACGCGGACCACCACGGTCTTGTCACTCTTGTCAGACACCACGGTGCCGCTGAGGACGCGCTTGGGCATTCTCTACTCCCTTAACCCTGCGCCGAAGCGCGGGTGCGCTGGGTCTGAAGCGTCTTGATGCGCGCGATGGTGCGACGCACCACGCGAACCCGCGACGGCTTCTCCAGCTGGTTGGTTGCGGACTGGAAGCGGAGGTTGAACTGCTCGCGCTTCAGCTCGACCAGTTGCTGCTGCAGCTGATCGTCGGTCTTGACCTTGAGATCGTCGGTCGCGGCCATGTTACTTTTCCTCCTCGGCCAGAGTCTCGCCGAGACGGGCGACGACCTTGACCTTGATCGGCAGTTTCTCCGCCGCGCGCTCAAACGCGACCTTGGCGAGCGCGCCGGGGACGCCGTCGAGCTCGAACAAAATGCGGCCAGGCTTGACCCGGGCGACCCAGAATTCGGGCGAGCCCTTGCCCGAGCCCATGCGGACTTCGGCCGGCTTCGAGCTGACCGGAACATCCGGGAACACGCGGATCCACAACCGGCCGGCACGCTTGATGTGACGCGTGATGGCGCGGCGCGCAGCCTCGATCTGGCGCGCGGTGATCCGCTCCGGCTCCATGGCCTTGAGGCCAAAGGCGCCGAAGTTAAGCTCGGTCCCGCCCTTGGCATTGCCGTGGATGCGGCCCTTGAAGGCCTTGCGGAACTTGGTGCGCTTGGGTTGCAGCATGGTCTAACTCTCTCGCTTACCGGTTGCCGCGTTCTTCGCGCGCCGGACGGACGCCGGAGGTTTGAGCCTCCATCATCAACCGGTCCTGCGCGAGCGGGTCATGGCCGAGAATCTCGCCCTTGAAGACCCACACTTTGACCCCGCACACGCCGTAGGCGGTGTGAGCGGTGGCTTCGGCGTAATCGACGTTGCCGCGCAAAGTGTGCAGCGGCACCCGGCCCTCGCGATACCATTCGGTGCGCGCGATTTCGGCGCCGCCGAGACGGCCGGCGCACGTGATGCGGATGCCCTCGGCGCCGAGACGCAGGGCCGACTGGACCGCACGCTTCATCGCGCGGCGGAAGGCGATGCGGCGCTCGAGCTGGTCGGCGACGCCCTGGGCGACGAGCTTCGCGTCGACTTCCGGCTTGCGGATTTCGACGATGTTGAGGCTCACCTCGCTCGACGTCATCTTCTGCAGCTCACGCTTGAGCTTCTCGATGTCCGAGCCCTTCTTGCCGATGATCACGCCGGGGCGCGCGGCATAGATGCTGATCCGGCAGATCTTCGCCGGACGTTCGATCACCACCTTCGAAATCGCCGCCTGGGGCAGCTTTTCGACGATGTAGCGGCGGATCTTGAGATCCTCGAGCAGCAGCCGGCCATAGTCATGGCCTTCGGCGAACCAGCGGCTGTCCCAGGTCCGGTTGATCTGCAGCCGCAGCCCGATCGGATTCGATTTCTGGCCCATCTATGCTTCTTCCTGCTCGCGAACGACAACGCGAATTTGGCTGAACGGCTTGACGATCCGCGACGACCGGCCCCGCGCCCGGGTGGCGAAGCGCTTCATCGAGATCGACTTGCCGACGCTGGCCTCGGCGATGACCAAGGCATCGACGTCGAGGTTGTGGTTGTTCTCGGCATTGGCGACCGCTGACGCGAGCACCTTGCGCACGTCCTCGGCCATCGCCTTGGGCGAGAACTTCAGGATGTTGAGCGCTTCCTCGACCTTGCGGCCACGGATCAGCTGAGCGACCAGGTTGAGCTTGCGCGCCGAGCCACGAATGGTGTTGCCGATCGCCAACGCTTCCTTGTCGCCGACCTTGCGCGGGGATGCTTGCTTGCCCATCAGCGCTTGCCCTTCTTGTCCGACGCGTGGCCGTGGAAGGTGCGGGTCGGGGCGAACTCGCCGAGCTTCATCCCGACCATGTCCTCATTGACCGACACCGGCACGAACTTGCGGCCGTTGTAGACATTGAAGGTCAGGCCGACGAACTGCGGCAGGATGGTCGAACGCCGCGACCAGGTCTTGATCGGCGAGCGCTTGCTGGCGTCCTGCGCGGCTTCCGCTTTCTTCAGCAGCGAAAGCTCGACGAACGGACCTTTCCAGATGGAACGGGCCATCGGTTAACCCTTCTTCTTCGCGTGACGCGACCGGATGATAAGCTTGTCGGTCGCTTTGTTGTGACGGGTGCGGGCACCCTTGGTCGGCTTGCCCCACGGGGTGACCGGGTGACGGCCGCCCGAGGTGCGGCCTTCGCCGCCGCCGTGCGGGTGATCGACCGGGTTCTTGGCGACGCCGCGAGTCAGCGGACGGCGGCCCATCCAGCGGACGCGGCCGGCCTTGGCCAGCGTCTGGTTGGCGTTGTCGGGGTTCGACACCGCGCCGACCGTCGCCATGCAATCCGAGCGGATGTAGCGCTGCTCGCCCGAATTGAGGCGGACGATGACCATGCCGCGGTCACGGCCGACGACCTGGACATAGGTCCCGGCAGCGCGCGCGATCTGGCCGCCCTTGCCGGGCTTCATCTCGACATTGTGGACGATCGTGCCGACCGGCATCTGGCCGATTTCCATCGCATTGCCGGGCTTCACGTCGACCTTCTTGCCGGCGACGATCTTGTCACCCGGGGCTAGGCGCTGCGGCGCGAGGATATAGGCCTGCTCGCCGCCCTCGTAGCTGACGAGCGCGATGAAGGCCGAACGGTTGGGATCATATTCGATCCGCTCGACGGTCGCGGTCACGTCCCACGTGCGGCGCTTGAAGTCGATGATCCGGTACTTCTGCTTGTGGCCGCCGGCGATGCCGCGCGAGGTCACATGGCCCTTGTTGTTGCGGCCACCGGTCTTGCGCTTGCCTTCGGTCAACGCCTTGACCGGCTTGCCCTTCCACAGCGACGACTTGTCGACGAGGATCAGGCCGCGGCGGGCCGGCGACGTCGGCTTATATTGCTTGAGTGCCATTACGCCCTCGCCCCTTCGGTGATGTCGATCGACTGACCTTCGGCCAGCGTGACTATCGCCTTCTTGAAATCGGACCGCTGGTAGGGTTTGCCCTTCCAGCGCTTGGTCTTGCCCTTGGTGACGATGGTGTTGACCTTGGTCACGGTGACCTTGAACAACGCCTCGACCGCCGCCTTGATCTCAGGCTTGGTCGCGGTCGGCGCGACCTTGAACACGATCGCGTTATTCTCCGACAACATCGTCGATTTCTCGGTGATGTGCGGGGCGAGCACGACGTCATAGTGGCGCACGTCCGTCGCCTGGGTCGGCTTTTTAGCCATTGAAGCGGTCCTCCAGCTTCTCGACCGCGGCGCGGGTCAGAACCAGCGTTTCGTGGCGCATGATGTCGTAGACGTTGGCGCCGACCGCCGGCATCAGATCGATGCTGCCAAGGTTCGACGACGCGCGGGCGAAGCCGACGTTGAGCGCGTCACCGTCGATCACCAGCGCGGTCCGGCCGAACCCAAGGCCCAAGAGTTTCTGGTGCAATTCGCGGGTCTTGCCCTCGGTCAGGTCGAGATTGTCGATGACGATGAGGTTGCCCTCCTTGGCCTTCGACGACAGCGCCATCTTGAGGCCGAGCACGCGGACCTTCTTGTTCAGCGACGGATTGAAATCGCGAACGCGGGGGCCGTGGGCCTTACCGCCGCCGATGAAGATCGGAGCGCGGCGATCGCCGTGACGGGCGGTACCACCGCCCTTTTGCTTGCCATACTTCTTGCCCGTGCGCGCAACGTCCGAGCGCTCGCGAGCCCCGCGGGCGGTGCCGCGACGCTTTTCGAGTTGCCAGGTGACGACGCGGTGCAGGATGTCAGCGCGCGGCTCGACGGCGAAAATCTCGTCGTTGAGCTCGATGTCGCCGCCAGCCTTGGCGTCGAGGGTCTGTACCTTGACCTTCATCTTAGCTTTCCTTGCTCTCGGAGTCGGCGTCGCCCGCGGGCTTGGCTTCGTCCGCCGGAGCTTCACTTGCGGTTTCTTCGGCAGCCGCCGCAGCTTCCGCCGCTTCAGCTTCCGCGGCCGCGCCGGCTTCCTGCTCGGCGGCGATCGCGGCGACTTCCTCGTCGCTCGGCAGCGCCGGGATCTCGTGGACCGCGGCGTCGTCGACCAGACCGGCGGTCGGCACTTCGATCTCGTCGGCCTTCATCTGCTCGACAATGCCGGCGGGATAAGGCGCGGTTTCGGGACGCGGCAATTTGATCGCGTCCTGCACGGTCAGCCAGCTGCCCTTGTGGCCCGGGACCGAGCCCTTGATGAAGAGCAGCCCGCGGATCGGATCGGTGCGGACGACCTCGAGGTTCTGCTGGGTGCGATTGCGCGCGCCCATGTGCCCGGCCATCTTCTTGTTCTTGAACACGCGGCCCGGATCCTGGCGGTTGCCGGTCGAGCCGTGCGAACGGTGCGACACCGACACGCCGTGGGTCGCGCGGAGGCCCTTGAAACCCCAACGCTTCATCGCGCCGGCAAAACCCTTGCCCTGCGTGACGCCGGCGATGTCGACCATCTGACCGGGGACGAAATGGTCGGCGCTGAGATGCGCGCCAACGTCGAGCAGCGCGTCGTCGGCGACGCGGAACTCAACGACTTTCGCCTTGGGCTCGACTTCGGCCTTGCCGAACGCCGCCCGCTGCGGCTTGGCGACGTTCTTGGCTTTCGCCGAGCCCGCGCCGAGCTGAACAGCGGCATAGCCATCGCGGTCTGTCTCGCGGCGGCCGATAACCTGCACGTCGTCCAATTGCAGAACGGTAACCGGCACATGCCGACCGTCCGCCTGGAACAAGCGGGTCATTCCGACCTTCTTCGCGATCACGCCGGTGCGCATGATCATGCTCCTCAACAGAGGCACCCGGACCATTCCGGGTGCGTGTAGCCCATCAAAATTCATGCGTGCCCCGCCTGGGCTAGTGCTCCGAAAACGGAGCGGCGGGGACGCAGCCCGGAGCTAGCCTCCGGCGGTATCACCCAATTACCCCGAAGGGGCCGCCGGCTTACGCCAGCTTAATCTCCACATCGACGCCGGCGGCGAGATCGAGCTTCATCAGCGCGTCGACCGTCTGCGGCGTCGGCTGCACGATATCGAGCAGCCTTTTGTAGGTCCTCACCTCGAACTGCTCGCGCGACTTCTTGTCGACGTGCGGCGAGCGGTTGACGGTGAATTTCTCAATTCGCGTCGGCAAAGGGATAGGACCGCGGATGAGAGCACCCGTCCGGCGCGCCGTGTCGGCGATGTCGCCAGTAGCCTGATCGAGCACTCGATGATCGAACGCCTTCAGGCGAATCCGGATGTTCTGCGTTTCCATATCCCTACCGATGCGAAAGAGCCGGCGAGCAACCGCTTCCGCGGAAGCTCGCGCAAATTAAACAAACTCAAAAGCGAACCGCGCGACCCTGATCCAGAATCGCGCGGTTGGCGCCCTATATTACTTAGTGATCTCCGCGACAACCCCTGCGCCGACGGTCCGGCCGCCTTCGCGAATGGCGAAGCGCAGGCCCGAGTCCATGGCGATCGGAGCGATCAGCTTGACGCCGATGTTCACGTTGTCGCCGGGCATCACCATCTCGGTGCCCTCGGGGAGGACAACCTCACCGGTGACGTCCGTCGTCCGGAAGTAGAATTGCGGACGATAGTTGGCGAAGAACGGCGTGTGACGGCCGCCCTCGTCCTTCGACAGGACGTAGACTTCGGCTTTGAAATCGGTGTGCGGCGTGATCGAGCCGGGCTTGGCCAGAACCTGGCCACGCTCGACGTCTTCACGGCCGACGCCGCGCAGCAGCGCGCCGATGTTGTCGCCCGCCTGGCCCTGATCGAGCAGCTTGCGGAACATTTCGACGCCGGTGACGACCGTCTTCTGGGTGTCGCGGATGCCGACGATTTCGACTTCCTCGCCAACCTTGACGATGCCCTGTTCGACGCGGCCGGTGACGACCGTGCCGCGGCCCGAGATCGAGAACACGTCCTCGATCGGCATCAGGAACGGCTTGTCGAGCGGACGCTCGGGCTGCGGGATCCAGCTGTCGACCGCTTCCATCAGCTTGAGGATCGATTCCTTGCCGATGTCCGGAGTCTTGTCCTCGAGCGCGGCGAGCGCCGAGCCGGTGACGATCGGAATATTGTCGCCGTCGAAATCGCGCTTGGACAATTCCTCGCGGATTTCGAGCTCGACCAGCTCGAGCAGTTCGGGATCGTCAACCTGGTCGACCTTGTTGAGGTAGACGACCATGGTCGGGACGCCGACCTGCTTGGCGAGCAGGATGTGCTCCTTGGTCTGCGGCATCGGGCCATCGGCGGCCGACACAACGAGGATCGCGCCGTCCATCTGGGCAGCACCGGTGATCATGTTCTTCACGTAATCGGCGTGGCCCGGGCAATCGACGTGAGCATAGTGCCGCTTGGCGGTTTCATATTCGACGTGCGCGGTCGAAATGGTGATGCCGCGCTCGCGCTCCTCGGGAGCTTTGTCGATGTTGGCATAGCTTGTGTACGTCGCGCCGCCAGTCTCGGCTAGAACCTTGGTGATGGCCGCGGTCAGCGACGTCTTGCCATGGTCGACGTGACCGATGGTGCCGATGTTGCAGTGCGGCTTGTTCCGCTCGAATTTAGCCTTGCCCATTATACGCCTCTTCTTCTTCTGGAAATCGGGCGGCCGCCCGTCGCGGACGCGCCCATAACTACAATTTTGCGGTTATGCCAGCTTCGCCTTCACCTCGTCGGCGATGTTCTGCGGCACTTCCTGATAGTGCGAGAACTGCATCGTATACTGCGCGCGCCCCTGTGTGAACGAACGCAGCTGATTGACGTAGCCGAACATGTTGGCGAGCGGAACAAACGCCTCGATCGCGATGGCATTGCCACGCGTATCCTGCCCCTGGACCTGGCCGCGACGGCTCAGCAAATCGCCGATGACGTCGCCGACATAATCTTCCGGGGTGACGACCTCGACCTTCATGATCGGCTCGAGCAGCTTGATGCCGGCCTTCTTGGCCGCTTCGCGCATTGCGCCGCGGCCGGTGATCTCAAACGCCAGCGCCGAGGAGTCAACGTCGTGATATTTGCCGTCGAGCAGCCGGATCTTGAAGTCGATGATCGGGAAGCCGATCAGCGACCCGGTCTCGGCGGTCTCGCGCATGCCCTTTTCGACCGACGGAATATATTCCTTGGGGACGTTACCGCCCTTGATCTCGTCGATGAACTCGATGCCGGTGCCTCGTTCACCCGGCTCCAACGCTACCTTGACCTCGCCGAACTGGCCGGAGCCGCCCGACTGCTTCTTGTGGGTGTAGGTGAGCTCGACCGGACGGGCCAGGGATTCGCGATACGCCACCTGCGGCGCGCCGACGTTGGCCTCGACCTTGAACTCGCGCTTCATGCGGTCGACGAGAATCTCGAGATGGAGCTCGCCCATCCCCTTGATGATCGTCTGGCCCGATTCATGGTCGGTGCTGACGCGGAAGCTCGGGTCTTCGCGGGCCAGGCGATTGAGCGCGACGCCCATCTTCTCCTGGTCAACCTTGGTCTTCGGCTCGACCGCGACCTCGATCACCGGATCGGGGAATTCCATCCGCTCGAGGATGATCGGAGCATTGGCCGCGCACAATGTATCGCCGGTGGTCGTGTCCTTGAGGCCCGCCAGGGCGACGATGTCGCCGGCATAAGCGATCTGGATGTCCTCGCGGTCATTGGCATGCATGAGCAGCATGCGGCCGACCTTTTCCTTCTTGTCCTTGACCGAATTGGTCACCTGCGACGCGGTTTCGAGCGTGCCCGAATAGATGCGCGCGAAGGTCAAAGTGCCGACGAACGGATCGTTCATGATCTTGAACGCCAGCGCCGAGAACGGCGCGTCGTCCTTCGGTTCGCGGACTTCGGTCGTCTCGCCATCGAGCTTGAGCCCTTCGACGGGCGGAATGTCGAGCGGCGACGGCAGATAATCGATGACCGCGTCGAGCAACGGCTGGACGCCCTTGTTCTTGAACGCCGAGCCGCACAGCACCGGCACGAACGAGAAGTTGAGCGTGCCTTTGCGGATCAGCTTCTTGAGCGTGTCGCGATCGGGCTCGGCGCCGTCGAGATAGGCCTCCATGACGGCATCGTCCTGTTCGACCGCCATTTCGATGAGGTGCGTGCGCGCCTCGGCCGCCGCGTCCTTGAGGTCGTCCGGAATCTCTTCGTACACGAACTTGGCGCCGAGGCTCTCGTCGAGCCACAGGATCGCACGGTTCTCGACGAGGTCGACGAGGCCCTTGAAGCCGCCTTCAATGCCGATCGGGAGATAGAGGACCGCGGGACGTGCGCCCAGGCGATCCTTGATCATGTCGACGCACATTTCGAAATTGGCGCCGGTGCGGTCGAGCTTGTTGACGAAGCACATCCGCGGCACGCCATAGCGCTCGGCCTGACGCCACACGGTCTCGGACTGCGGCTCAACGCCGGCGACGCCGTCGAAGCAGGCGACCGCGCCGTCGAGCACGCGCAGGCTACGCTCGACCTCAATCGTGAAGTCGACGTGGCCCGGGGTGTCGATGATGTTGATGCGGTGCTCGGGGCCCTTGCCCTCGTCAGCGCTCCAGAAACAGGTCGTCGCGGCCGACGTAATGGTGATCCCGCGCTCTTGCTCCTGCTCCATCCAGTCCATCGTGGCGGTGCCCTCATGGACTTCGCCGATCTTGTAGGACTTGCCGGTGTAATAAAGGATGCGCTCGGTCGTCGTGGTCTTGCCGGCATCGATATGGGCCATGATACCGATGTTGCGATAGTGATCGAGCGGATGGCTGCGGGCCATTTCTTGGACTTCCTTGGATGTGTGGGGGCCCGGCGCCGCCGGACCCTCACGATATAGGTACGAAAATTACCAGCGGTAGTGGCTGAAGGCGCGGTTCGCTTCGGCCATGCGGTGCGTGTCCTCACGCTTCTTCACCGCGTTGCCGCGGTTCTGCGAAGCGTCCATCAGCTCGCCCGACAGGCGCGCCGCCATGGTCTTTTCCGACCGGGCGCGGGCGGCGGTGATGAGCCAGCGGATGGCCAGCGCCTGGGCGCGCTCGGGGCGAACCTCGACCGGCACCTGATAAGTGGCGCCGCCGACGCGGCGGGAGCGGACTTCGATGCCCGGCTTCACGTTGTTGAGCGCGTCGTGGAACACGCCGATCGGCTCGCGCTTGAGGCGGGTTTCGACGCTTTCGAGCGCGCCGTAAACGATACCTTCGGCGACGGACTTCTTGCCGTCGAGCATGACCGAATTCATGAACTTCGAGAGGACCACGTCCCCGAACTTCGGGTCGGGGAGGATTTCGCGCTTTTCTGGGCGACGACGACGAGACATATCGAGCTTCCTTTCTCTTCAGCCGGGTCCGGAACTGGTCCGGGGCTTACTGCTCAAAAATTATTTGGGACGCTTGGCGCCGTACTTGGAGCGCGACTGCCGGCGGTCCTTGACCCCCTGGGTGTCGAGCACGCCGCGGAGCACGTGATAGCGCACGCCGGGAAGATCGCGCACACGGCCGCCGCGGATCAGCACGACGCTGTGCTCCTGGAGGTTGTGGCCTTCGCCCGGAATGTAGCTGATCACTTCGCGCTGGTTGGTCAGGCGCACCTTGGCGACCTTGCGCAGCGCCGAGTTCGGCTTCTTTGGGGTCGTCGTATAGACCCGGGTGCAGACGCCGCGCTTTTGCGGGTTCTGCTCCATCGCAGGGACCTTATTCTTGGCCTTCTGCGGTTCGCGACCCTTGCGGATCAGCTGGTTAATCGTTGGCATGAAGCCCTTCACCTTTCGTTGCCGGAGAGCCCGGCGGTTACTTTGCCCAACGCAAACAGCGCGAAGCCCGGAAGCCCTCAGGCCGCCAGCCGCGCGCTTGGTTGAGCAATGTTCAGCTCTTGTCCGGCGGTAGAAATATTCTGTCGCTCGGACGGCGGGCACATAGCGACGCTACCACCAAGGGTCAACCGGCTCGACAAGCGACGAACTGGCGCGATAAGCCGACAGAAGGACCTGGTCGACGCCCGGCCTCAACCGGTCGAAAGCCGTGCGCACCCGAACCGGCAACGGGACATAACGAACTCCCCAGCCATCGGGAGTAAGACAATGCAGAGTCTCGCGAAAATTGCCATTCTGAGCCTGGTTCTTGGGGCTGCACCCGCATCCGCCGCGGGTCCCGCCGCCAAGCCGGCGACGCCGAACAATCACACCAAATATTGCCTCCAGGTCGAGCCGTCGACCGGTAGCCGGATCAGCACGACCGAGTGCCGGACCAAGGCCGAATGGGCGCGGGCCGGCGTCGATATTGACGAGATACTCGCCAAATAGCGTTCAAAACCTGCCCGCGAGAAGCCTCGTCGGCCTTCACCGCCAGCCGCGGTGCAAGAGATCCCGCGTTGGACCGGGCGACTAGCGAAAACGGCCTCGCCTCCGAGCGAAGCCGGGAGTAAACACGTCGCCGGGGCCAGCCAGCGTGACCACTTAGGGAGAAACGACATGGCGTACACAGGATGGGCAGTCGCATTGGGTGCGATCATCGCCAGTTCGGCGGCGGCAAGCACCCAATCGACCGACGCGGGCGGCGCTCCCGCGGGCGGTCCGGACACGCGCTATTGCATGCGGGTCGAGCCGCAGACCGGCAGCCGCATCGAAGGCGTCGAATGCTGGACCCGCGAAGAGTGGGCCGAAGGCGGCGTCGATGTCGATCACGACTGGGCCAAGGAAGGCGTCAAAGTCCTCAACGGTTGAGGCGGTGCGCGGCCAGCCGCTCGTAATATGGGCGGCAGCGATCGGCGACGCGCTGCGCGTCCTCGGGTAGTGCTTCCGGCGCGGTTTCGGGCGGGCCGAAGCCAGTGCTCGCCTCGACGGCGCCGTACCAATGCGGCGCCCACGGGCCGTCGGTGGCGCGCCGCCCGGGCGGCCAGCTGAGCATCGCCATGTCCCACGGGATGCCGAGCGCTTCGCACAGGCTCGCGAGGATGGCATGCGGGTTCACCAGAACGTCGTGGGCGTCGATGACCGGCGGGGCAGCCCCAAGCCGGTCGGCTTCGCGCTCGAAGAATTCGGCCTGGCGATCCATCCCGAAATGCTCGAACGCCGCGACCTCGCGCTGGCGCAAGTAGGACGCAATCATTCGCTCGGGTTCGCGGATCAGGAAGGCGTGGGTGAAGCCGGCGAAATCGTCATAGCCGATGGGCCCGGCCATGTGGTGCCACATGTGTTTCTGGTACCAGACCGGGCTGGGCTCGGGCGGTGGACTGCGCAGCGTGGCCATGACGCTGCGCCAGTCGCAATCCATCGCCGCGATCACTTCGTCGCGCATCGGGTGGCCGGCGCCGGCATCCTTCAAGAAGCAGCCATAGAAGGGTTCGTCGGAAACGACGGTGTCCGAGCGGCTACCGAAACTGCGCATCAGAGCGGTGGAGAGGTTGCGGGGACCCGACCACATCGCGATGCGCAGGGTCACGGCCGCACGGCCTCGGCGACCTCCCGCTCGAACCGCTCGGCGTAGAGTCGCTGGAGCCGCTCGACCATCGGGCCGCGGCAGGTCAGCTTCCGCCCGTCGACCTCGCGGACCGGGACGATGCCGGCGAAGGTGCCGGTGGTGAAGGCTTCGTCGGCGCCATAGACGTCGGTCAGCGAGAAATCCTTCTCCACGGCGGTAATGCCGGCCTCGCGCGCGACCTCGAGCGCCAGCTGCCGCGTGATCCCGCCGAGGCAATACTTGCCGCTCGAGGTCCACAGCTCGCCCTTGCGGACGATGAAGAAATGGGTCGAATTGCAGGTCGCGACGAACCCATGCGGGTCGAGCATCAGGGCTTCGTCGGCGCCGGCCTGGGTCGCCTGGATCGAGGCGAGGATGCAGTTGAGCTTGGAGTGCGAATTGATTTTCTGGTCCTGGACCGCGGGGTCACCGCGGCGGACGTGGACGGTGAACAGCTTGAGCCCGCGTTCGTACACCGCCGGATTGGGGACTTTATATTCGGGGATGATCACGATGGTCGCGCCGCCGACCACTACGCGCGGGTCCTGGTACGGGGTCGAGCGAACGCCGCGCGTGACCATCAGGCGGACATGGACGCCATCGTCCATGTAGTTGGCGTCGAGCGTGTCGTAGAGACGCTTGGTCAGCTCATCGCACGTCAGCCCGATGTCCATCGCCAGCGCCTTGGCGCCTTCGAACAGCCGGTCGAGGTGCCGGTCGAGGAAGGCGAGCTTGCCCTGATGGACGCGCAGCCCCTCCCACACGCCGTCGCCGAGCATGAAGCCGCTGTCGAACACCGAGACGACGGCTTCGGCGCGCGGTTTCAGTTCACCGTTGACGTTGATCAGGATCGAAGCGTTCCGCGGGTCCGAAACGTCGTGCATCGATTGCGCCATGTGCCGTCATTGCGAGGAGCAAAGCGACGAAGCAATCCAGAAAAACGACTGGATTGCTTCGCTACGCTCGCAATGACGAGCGAGGGAGGCCCGGTTAGCGGGCCTTGCGGCCGAACGCGGCGCGTTGCTGGCGAACGAAGGGCTCGGCCTCGAACAACGGCGTCGCCGGGACGTATGGCGCCTCGTCGGAAGCGTTCTCCACGATCCGCAATTCCGGCGGAAGCTCCGGAAATTCCGGTTCCTCGGCGACCGGGACGACTTCGGGCTCCGGTTCGGCAGCGACGGTGGCGATTTCGGGCTGCGGTTCGCTGACAAACTCGGTGGCCTGCGGCTCCACTTCCGGCATCACTCGAGAACGCCTCGGTTTCGACGATTTCCGACTGCGCTTCGGGCTCGGCTCGGCGACCGCCGTCACCGGGGCTTCGACGAATTCGGGTGGTGCAGCGGCGACAAACGCGGGTTTGACGGTATCAAAATGGTCCGACACGGGCTCGGCCGCTGCGACTGGCTCGCTCGCCGCCGGGCTGCCGCGCGCCATGTCAAAGGCGTGGACGAGGCCATAAAGCGCTGCAATCGCAGCCGCGGGCAGCATCGCCGTCGCGTAGGTTTGCATCCAGGCGACGACGCATGACGCCGATATGCCAAAGGCGCAGGCGACCTCGAACAGGATTCTCGCGCGCGAGTGGTGAAAGCTCTGCATAGGCTCCCTCTTCCTATGCGCGAAATATCCGCCTTGAATCCTACCGAGGGGTTAACAGCCTAGTCCCTGGCCGGATCGTGGCCCCAATTCATCAGGCTGTAGCGCCAGCGCGAAGTGTAGATATTCTCCGGGCGCTGGGCCGAGTGGCGGCGGACGAAGCCGACCACCTTGCGCATGTGGGCGTAATCGTCGTCGGTGAGCCCGTTCGCCTTCGCGCGGAGGATCTGGACGATCTTGCGGCCGCTGGCGTGGCCGACACTTTCCGGACGATCCCCATCTTTGCCCTTCCAACCGACTTTGCGGCTTTGCTCGGTCTCGAGCCAGGCTTCGATCTCGCCGGCCGTCATGTTCACCACGGCGGAGAAATCGGCGCGTATCTTTTTGCGGTCAAGCGGCACCGTCATTTCTTTCGTTCGTCGGCGGCGCCCTGCATCGGCCGGATGAACAGGCGGCGGACGATCGGCCAGCGCGAGCGCGCGTCGCGCTCGGTTTCGTCGACGATCCGCTCGACCTCACCGGCGAGCATGTCGTCGCGGAAATCGACGTTGATCATCACCGTCACCTGGTCGGGCGCCGAATGGACGGTCATTACGTGGCCGACGCCGACCACCCCCGGCTTGCCCGAGACAAGCGCACGCAGGCCATCGACCAGTTCCGGGTCGGCCGCCTCGCCGATCAGCAGCCCCTTGGATTCGCGCGCCAGCAGCAGTGCAGTGAAGCCGAGGATGGTCCCGATCACGACCGACGCCGCGCCGTCGAAGAACGGATTGCCGGTCAGCTGCGAGAGGAACACGCCCAGCGCGGCGGCGACAATCCCGGCCATCGCCGCGCCATTTTCGAGCAGGACGATGAAGGTCGGCGGGTCTTTCGAGCGCTTGATCGCGGCGAACCAACCGAGCCCGCCCTTGGCGGCCTTGAACTCGCGGAAGGCGGCGAGCGTCGACCAGCCTTCGAGGAGGAAGGCGACCAGCAGGACAACGTAGGCGATCAGCGGCGAAACCGCTTCTTCCGGCGCCATGATGTGAAGGATGCCCTCGTAGATCGACACCCCGGCCCCGAGTGCGAACACCAGCACGGCAACGACGAAGCTCCAGAAATAGAGTTCGCGGCCGTAGCCGAACGGGTGATATTTGTCGGCCGGTTTGCGCGACTGCCGGCGGCCCCAGATCAACAGCAGCTGGTTGGTCGAATCGACCACGCTGTGGACGCCTTCGGTGAGCATCGCCGACGAGCCGGTAATCGCCGCGGCGACGAATTTGGACGCGGCAATCCCAAGGTTCGCGCCGAACGCGATCAGCAAAGTGCGATTATTGTGGGCGACAGCGCTCAAATGTGCAGCACCCGCCCGTCCGCGGCGAGCACCGCCTCGTGCATCATTTCGCTCAGGGTCGGGTGGGGGAAGACGGTCTGGATGAAGTCTTCGTCGATCAGCTCGGCGGTTTTGCCCACGGTATAGCCCTGGATCAACTCGGTGACTTCGGCGCCGATCATGTGCGCGCCGAGCAGCTCGCCGGTCTTGGCGTCGAACACGGTTTTGACGAAGCCCTCGACCTCGCCAAGCGCAATCGCCTTGCCATTGCCGATCGCCGGGAACTTGCCGACCTTGACCTCATAGCCGGCTTCCTTGGCCTTGGCTTCGGTCAGGCCGACGCTGGCGACCTGTGGCCGACAATAAGTGCAGCCGGGGATGTTCTTCGGATCGGCGGCGTGCGGGTGGACGTCCTTGTTGCCGAGCTCCTGCGCGATCGCCTCGGCGGTGGTCACCGCCTCGTGCATCGCCTTGTGCGCGAGCCATGGCGGCGCGGTGACGTCGCCGATCGCCCACAGGCCGGCAACGTTGGTGCGGCCATAGGGGTCGGTGTCGATATGGCCCTTGGTGGTTTTGATCCCGAGCGCTTCGAGCCCGATGTTCTCGGTATTGGGGAGGATGCCGACCGCGACAACGACGTGGCTGAAACGCTGCTCGCTCGACTTGCCGTCCTTGGTCTTGATGGTCGCGGCGACGCCCGTCGCATCGACCTTGAGCGCTTCGACGCCCGCAGACGTGTGGACCGTCAGCCCCTGCTTGGTCAGGCTTTTGGCCAGTTGCGCGCTGATCTCATCATCCTCGACCGGCACGACGCGGTCGAGCATTTCGACCACCGTTACTTTGGTGCCCATGTCGGCGTAGAAACTGGCGAACTCGATGCCGATCGCGCCCGAGCCGATGACCAGCAGTTCGGTCGGCATTGCGGGCGGGGTCATCGCATGGCGGTAAGTCCAGATGCGCTGGCCGTCGGTCTTGGCGAACGGCAGGTCGCGGGCCCGGGCGCCGGTCGCGATGATGATGTGTTTGGCGGTCAGCTCGGTCGTTTTGCCGTCGGCACCGGCGACGCTGAGCTTGTTCTTGGCGGTGAACTTGCCCTCGCCCATCACCACCGCGATTTTGTTCTTCTTCATCAGAAAGGCGACGCCCTGGCTCAATTGCTTGGCGACCGCGCGGCTGCGCGACACGACCTTGGCGATGTCGAACGACGGTTTGTCGTTGCTGAGGCCGTAAGCGTCGGCGTGCTGCAGATAGTGGAAGATCTCGGCCGAACGGAGCAGCGCCTTGGTTGGGATGCAGCCCCAGTTGAGGCAGATGCCGCCGAGATTCTCACGCTCGACGATGGCGGTTTTCAAGCCCAGCTGCGCGGCGCGGATCGCGGCGACATAGCCGCCCGGTCCTGAGCCGAGAACAATGAGATCATATTGGTCAGCCATGCTTTTCCTCTTGCGCCGCGATCGGTCGCGGCTGGTTCTGGTCATCGAGTGCGACGAAGGTGAATTCGCCCTCCGCCACAAGGGTTTCAAGGTCGCCGTCACGCGTCCGCGCGATCGCTTCGGCGTGCAAGCAGAGCGAGGTGCGCCCCTCCTTCAGCAGTTCGACATAGACGCTAAGCTCATCGCCGACCGCCATCGCGCCGGGGAATTTGACCGCGTCCGCCGCGACCAGGATCGCCTTGCCGTGGGTCCGGCGCGAGGCGAACGAACCACAGGCGAGACCCATCTGGCCCATCAGCCAGCCGCCGAACACCCCGCCATAGGGATTGGTGTCCGACGGCATCGCGGTGACGCGGATCAGCGGCGTGCGCTCAGTCAATTTCGCGCACTCAGCCCCGGTGCCAGTTGAAGAAGACGCGGAAGGCCAGGGCCGAGCCGAGGAACAAGGGAATCGAGAACAGCAGACCAGGCGACCCGGCAAGCGGCCGGACCGTGCCCCAGCTCGCCCAGGTATCCATCCAGACACCGAACTGACCGCCGAGCAACAGCGGGATGGCGAAGCCGACGAGTGCGCCCAGCGCCAAGGCCGTCAGCCATTTCATCTCACGCGAGCATCCCCAGCGGGTTTTCGACCAGGCGCTTGAACGCCTGCATCAGCCGGGCGCCGTCGGCGCCGTCGATGGCGCGGTGGTCGAAGCTGCCGGTGGCGCTCATCACGGTCGCAATCTGCAGGCTGTCGTTGATCACGTAGGGCCTTTTCTCGCCGGCGCCGATGGCCATGATCATGCCTTGGGGCGGATTGATTACCGCCTCGAAGCTCTTGATGCCGTACATGCCCATGTTGCTGAGGCTGGCGGTGCCGCCCTGATATTGCGGCGGCTGGAGCTTGCCGTCGCGGGCGAGGCCGGCGAGTTCCTTCATCTCGGTCGAGATGGCGGAAATGCTCTTGGTCTCGGCGCTGGCGACGATCGGGGTGATCAGGCCGGCGGGAATTGAGACCGCGACCGAGATGTCGGAGCGCTGGTATTTGAACAACTGGTCGCCGGCGAAGCTGACGTTGCACTCGGGCACTTCGATCAGCGCCAAAGCCAGCGCCTTGATCATGAAATCGTTGACCGACAGTTTGATGTCGCGGCCCTCGAGACCTTTGTTGAGTTCGGCGCGGAGTTTGAGCAGCGCGTCGAGCTGAATGTCGACGGTCAGGTAGATGTGTGGAACCTGCTGCTTGGACTCGGTCAGGCGGCGGGCGATGGTCTTGCGAACATTCGAGAGCTTGATCGCTTCGTGCGGGATTTCGAGCTCGAACGGGCCCGGTGTGACAAGGTGGGTCGAAATGCCGGCCGGTGGAGCGGCGGCGGCCGGCGCCGGCGCGGCGGCAACGCCCCCAGCGGCCTTGCCGAGGTCGGCGCGAACGATCCGCCCGCCCGGGCCGCTGCCCTGAAGGGTCGAGAGGTCGATGCCCTGTGCTTGCGCGAGTTTGCGCGCGAGCGGCGAGGCCTTGATTCGATCACCCGCGGCGCGCGGCGCGGCAGCGGGTTGCGACGGAGCGGCCGGCGTTTCCACCGGGGCCTGCGGCGGCGCGGCCGGCGTCACGTCGGCCCTGGGCTCGGGCGCAGCCTTCGGCGGCGCGGGTGCTGGCGTGTCGGCCTTTGGAGCTGCCGCTGCCCCTGCGTCTTCGCCCTCGCCCGCAAGAATCGCGATTGGCGCGCCGACTTTGACCCCGTCGGTGCCCTCGGGGATCAGAATCTTTGCGATCGTGCCTTCGTCGACCGCCTCGAATTCCATCGTCGCTTTGTCGGTCTCAATCTCGGCGAGGATATCGCCCGATTTCACCGCATCCCCCTCTTTGACCAGCCATTTGGCGAGCGTGCCCTCCTCCATGGTCGGGGAAAGCGCGGGCATTTTGAGTTCGATGGGCATGCGGATATGTCCTGAAGGGCTGGTCGGCTCAAAGCCAATGCGGCGGTTCGGGTCAAGGGAAAGCCGAAACCCTAGTCCGTGGCTTGCACATTAGCGGCGTTTAACGCAGCACTTGGCATTGATGGGGGCAGACGAGCACAAACGCACGTATCTGGTCGTGATCGACGACAGCGCCGAGGCCAGCGTCGCGCTGCGCTTCGCCGCGCGGCGCGCAGCCAAGACCAACGGCCGGATCGAAGTGCTGGGGATCGTCGAAGCGCAGGATTTTGTGCAGTTCGGCGGCGTCCAGGCGGCGATCGAGGAAGAACAGCGCCTGCGGATTGAGGGCGTGGTCAGCGCCGCGGTCGGCGAACTGCTCGACGAAGCCGGAGTCGAAGCCAATATCATCGTCCAGCAGGGCGAACCGGTCAAAGCGGTGCGCGAATTCATCGGGACGCGGCTGGATGTCGCGGCGCTGGTGCTCGGCGCGGCGCCGAGCGGAAACCCGGGTCCGCTGGTGGCGAATTTCTGCGGTAACGACGCGGGCAAACTGCCGTGTCCGGTCATGCTGATCCCCGGCTCGCTCGACGACGAGCGGCTGGAGCAATTGAGCTAAAGCGCCTTCGCGAGAATCTCGGCCAACTTGAGGCAACCCGCTTCGTCTTCCGCGTCGAACCGCGCCGTCTTCGGGCTGTCGAGGTCGAGGACGGCGAGCAGCTGACCATCCGCTCCCACGATCGGCACCACCAATTCGCTGTTCGACGCCGCATCGCAGGCGATGTGGCCTTCAAACGCGTGCACATCGTCGACTCGCTGGACTTCGAGCGTGGCCGCGGCCGCGCCGCACACGCCTTCGCCGAACTTGATGCGGATGCACGCCGGGCGGCCCTGGAACGGCCCGACCACGAGCTCGCCATCCAGGTTGCGATAAAAACCGGCCCAGTTGAGGTCGGGTAATGTCTCCCAGATCAGCGCCGCCGCATTGGCCATGTTGGCGATCGAGTCAGGCTCGCCGGCGACCAGCCCCTCGAGTGCGGACGCGAGGTCGCGATAGAGCGTAGTCTTGTCGGCGGCGGCGATCTTGAAGTCGTACATCAGTCGAAACTTACCTTTCCGCGCCCCTGCTTGATCGAGCTGCGCTGCTTCTTGCTGTCGACCCGCGCGGCGCGCGCCGCCCGGCTCGGCCGCGTCGGGCGGCGCTTGGCCTGGACGATATGGGCAGCCGCAATCATTTCCGCCAGTCGCCGCCGGGCGTCCTGGCGGTTGGCGTCCTGGGTGCGGAAACGGCGCGCGGTGATCAGCAGCTCGCCGCCGTTGGTCAGCCGGCTCCCGGCGATGGTCTTGAGCCGCTCATAGGCGTCGGGGCTAAGCCCAAGGCGAAAGACGTCGGCGCGCAACTGGACCGCGGTCGCGACCTTGTTGACGTTCTGCCCGCCCGGGCCGGTCGCGGCGAGGAAGGTCTCGCTGAGCGCGTCTTCGGGAATGATGACGTCCTCAGGCTTCATTCCGCCACTCGGCGAAATAATCGGGCAGCGGCGCGGTGACGTCGATCGTGTCCTTGCCCGCGCGGGGCACGACCAGGCGCGAGGCGTGGAGCAGCATCGGCCCGCCCGGAACGCCGTAGACGCGGTCGCCGACGATCCCGTTGCCGAACGCCTCGCGCGCGTGGACGCGGATCTGATGGGTGCGCCCGGTGACCGGGCGGAATTCGACCAGGGTCCGGCCGTCGCGCAGCACGATCCGCCGCCAGTGGGTGATCGCGCTCTGGCCGGCGGGATCACCGACCATCCGCCAGCCGGCGTCGGCGCTCGATTTTTTCGCCAGCGGGATGTCGATTGTCCCCTCCTCCTCGGTTACTTCGCTCGCGACCACCGCCAGATAGTATTTCTGAACCTGGTGCGTTTCGAACGCCTGCTGGAGCAATGCGCGGGCCTTGGGCGACCGGGCGAGCAAGAGGCAGCCGCTGGTATCCTGATCGAGTCGATGCATCGGAGTCGGCTGGCGTTTGAAACCGGCGCGCAGTTCATCCAGTCTGGACACGATAGATTCACCGCCGCGGCGCGGCGTGTCGACCGGCAGGCCGGCCGGCTTGTCGATCACCATCGCGTCGGCGTCGATGAACAGGATTCTCTCGGACAGCATGGCGCGCCCGTGCCATGTGCTGGTTCCGCAGGCAAACGCCCGCTGTGGATCGTTTTGTGACTCATGTGCAACGAAGGCAGGGAATTCAGTCCGTTAGGAAATATTAACCTTTTCCCGGCATCCCCCAAATGGTTAATGAGGGCTTCAAGGCTCTTAAGAGCTCTTTACGCTCTTTGAGAACGGGGAACGGGGGAATGGCAATGCGCGTGCTTCTGATCGAAGACGAACCGACCACCGCCAAGAGCATCGAGTTGATGCTCGGAAGCGAGGGCTTCAACGTCTACACAACCGACCTCGGGGAAGAGGGCCTCGATCTCGGCAAGCTGTACGATTACGACATCATCTGTCTCGACCTCAATCTGCCCGACATGCACGGTTACGACGTGCTCAAGAAATTGCGCACCGCGAAGGTTTCGACCCCGGTGCTGATCCTGTCCGGCATCGGTGAAATGGACAGCAAGGTCCGCGCGCTCGGCTTCGGCGCCGACGATTATGTGACCAAGCCGTTCCACCGCGACGAGCTGGTTGCGCGCATTCACGCCATCGTCCGCCGTTCGAAGGGCCATTCGCAATCGGTCATCCGCACCGGCCTGCTGGCGGTGAACCTCGACGCCAAGACGGTCGAGGTCGACAGCGCCCGGGTGCATTTGACCGGCAAGGAATATGCGATGCTGGAGCTGCTCTCGCTCCGCAAGGGCACGACCCTGACCAAGGAGATGTTCCTCAATCATCTCTACGGCGGGATGGACGAACCCGAACTCAAGATCATCGACGTGTTCATCTGCAAGCTGCGCAAGAAGCTGAGCCTGGCTTGCGGCGGCGCCAATTACATCGAGACCGTATGGGGCCGCGGCTATGTGCTGCGCGATCCCGAAGAGGTTTCAGAGCCCGAACCGCAGGCCGCGGTCGCCTAACCAGTTTTTCGAGGGGGCAAGGGGAAAGGCGGGGCCGCAGGGCTCCGCCTTTTTCTTAGATAATCAGCTTGAGGCCGTGCAGCCTAACGGCGCGATCGCCGTCGAACACCGGTTCGGCCACCAGGCGCATCCAGCGCCTTTTGCCGCCGACGGGATCGATTTGTGCGTCCAATGTGAAACCACATTTGTGCTTGATGGCAAAAGCCCGCAGCCGCTCCATCTTGGCGCGGGATTCCTCGCAATATAGCGCAACGGCTTCGTTTCGGGTGATCGGCGCATCACGCTGCAACCCGAAGATGTCATAGACCCCGCCAGACCAGATCAGGGAGTTGGCGACCAGGTCACACTCCCAGTTGCCGGCGTGATAGGATCCGAGCCATCCGACTTCCGGCGGCTGGATGGCCTGCGTTACCCAACAGTTGAGGATCGCGCCCGATTCGAAGTGTCGCGACCGCTCGTTGAGCGGCCAGCTGTGCTGCGCGAGGAGTTCCACCGTCGCGGTCAGGCGTCGATCGGGAGCCGGCCGCGGTCGCGGCGGGTGGGGAGGACGATTGGGTCATCGCCCTGCGGTTCGGCCTCAACTTCCTCAAGACGGCGCCAGCCGTCGCGGCCCAGCCGCTCCAAGGGCCGGAACTGCGTCTTGTAAGCCATGCGCGACGAGCCTTCGACCCAGTAACCGAGGTAGACGTAGGGCAGGCTGGCGCGGGCGGCGCGGATGATGTGATCGAGGATGATGTAGGTACCGAGGCCCTTGCGCGCGTTGGGGCCGACATCGAAGAAGCTGTAGATCATGCTGAGGCCGTCGCCCTGCTGGTCGCTGAGGCAGGCGCCGACCAGGCGGCCGGGCTGGCCGTCCGCCGAAGGCTCGCGATATTCGACGACATAGGTGCGGACCGGCGTCTGCTCGACCATGTCGGCGAAGTCGCTCTCGTCCATCTCGGCCATCCCGCCGCCCGGGTGACGCGCGGCGAGGTAGCGGCGGAGCAGCGCATATTGCTCTTCGGTGGTCCACGGCTTGCACGCAGTCACCTCAAGGTCGCCATGGCGGCGGAGGATTTTGCGCTGGGTCGCGCTGGCCTCGAACTCGGCGGCGAGGACGCGGACAGAGACGCAGGCCGAGCAATCGATGCAGCTGGGGCGGTAGGCGACCGACTGGCTGCGGCGAAAGCCGATGCGACCGAGCGCTTCATTGAGCTCGCTCGCATGTCGGCCGTTAAGCTCGGTGAAGACCTTCCGCTCGACCTTGCCCGGGATGTACGGGCACGGGCTCGGATTGGTCACAAAGAACTTGGGAAAGCGGAATGGTGCGCTCACCCGGCGAGCCTCCAATGGTTACGAACACCTTTATGCGACTGGTAAACGCGGTTGAAAAGGGTTTGGACGAAGGAAAGAGGGTTAAGGGCAAGCGGTGTGCCGAAATGGCACCGAAATCCTAGTCAAGCAGCGCCCGCTCGACCTCGAAACCTGCGGCTTCGAGTCGGGCGACGACATCGTCGATCGCGGCCGGGTCGCGGGCCTCGCATTCGACCTCGATCACCGTGTCCTTGGCCGGCAGCCGGGTGAAGATGCGGCTGTGGTTGACCTCGATAATGTTGGCGCCGGCTTCGAACACCTTGGCGGTGATCGCGGCGAGCGCACCGGGACGATCCGAGGCGGCGACTCGGAGGCGCGCGATGCGCCCCTGGCGGACAAGGTCGCGGACCAGCACGTTGGCGAGCAGATGGGTGTCGATATTGCCGCCGCACAGCACGGTCGCGACCTTTTTGCCGGCAAAACGCGCCTTGTCCGACAGCATCGCCGCGAGGCCCGCCGCCCCAGCCCCTTCGACCACGGTCTTCTCGATCCCGACGAGCATCGCCACCGCGCGTTCGAGATCGCGTTCGGGGACCAGCATGATGTCGTTGGCCAGCTCTTTCAGGATGCGCGAGGTGAGCGCGCCCGGTTCCTTGACGGCAATGCCCTCGGCGAGCGTGTCACCGCCTAGCGGCATCTTGGAGCCGTCGACCGCGCACTTCATCGATGGATAGAGTTCGGCTTCGACGCCGATCAATTCGATGTCGGGCTTGATCGCGCGCGCCGCGATGGAAACGCCCGACATCAGCCCGCCGCCGCCGATCGGGATGACGATCGTGTCGAGGTCGGGCGCGTCCTCAAGCATTTCGAGCCCGAGCGTACCCGCGCCGGCGATGATCTGCGGATCGTCGAACGGGTGGACGAAGACATAACCTTCGGCCGTTTCGAGCTCGCGCGCATGGTCGTGCGCGTCGTCGAACATCGCGCCGTGAAGCACGACCCGCGCGCCGTGGCCGCGGGTTTGGGTGACTTTGATTGTCGGAGTCGGTTCGGGCATGGCGATGACCGCCGGGATGCCGAGCCGTTTGGCGTGATAGGCGACGGCCTGCGCGTGATTGCCGGCTGAGGCGGCGATGACCCCGCGGGCGCGCTCCTCGGGGGTCAGCTGGAGCAATTTGTTGAGCGCGCCGCGTTCCTTGTAGGCGGCGGTGAACTGGAGGTTCTCGAACTTCAGCCAAACTTCCGCGCCGATGATCTCGGACAGGGTCCGGCTTTTGAGCATCGGGGTGCGGATGACTGCGCCCTTGATGCGCTCCGCGGCGGCGCGGATGTCGTCGATCGTCGGTGGCTGCATCATCGGCGCGGAGGCCTAGCGGTTCACTTGGGCGCGGACAATGCTATGCCAAGAGTCATGCACAAAACCGCCTTCGCGCTGGTTGCAGCGCTGCTCGCCACGTCGGCCGCCGCCGACACCTTGGTTTCGAACATCAACGGCATCCAGGTCGGGGCCGACGGCAACCTCCAGCAGTTCGGCGCTCTGGTCGTCACCGATGACGGCAAGGTGCGGCAGACGATAGCGCATCCCGAGCTGGTTCGCCTCGCCGGAATCACGAGCACGATCGACGGCGGCGGACGGACGCTGTTGCCCGGGCTGATCGACGCCCACGGCCATGTGCTTGACCTCGGCATGGCCCAGATGACGGTGCAATTGGTCGGCACCAGTTCGATCGCCGACTTGCAGACGCGGTTGCGGAATTATGCCGCCGCCCATCCGAGCGACGCATGGATCATTGGTTTCGGCTGGAACCAGGAACTGTGGCCCGACAAGCGTTTCCCGACCGCAGCCGATCTCGACGCGGTTGTTTCTGACCGGCCCGTGGTGCTGGAGCGGGTCGACGGTCACGCGGTCGTCGCGAACAGTGCCGCAATGAAGGCGGCCGGGGTGACGGCGCAAACCGCCGTTCCAGCTGGCGGACGCATGGAAAATGGGTTGTTCGTCGACGCCGCGCGCGACCTGATCGACAAGGCCATCCCGCCGCGCACGCCCGCGCAATCCGACGAGGCGCTGGCGAAGGCGCAGGAGCAATTACTGTCGGTGGGGGTGACCGGCGTCGGCTCGATGAGCACGTCGGTCGACGACTGGGAGACGATGAAGCGCGCGGGCGAAACCGGCGCATTGAATGTCCGGTTGATGGTCTATCTGGGCGGCACGGAGGCGATCGCAGCCGTGCCGAAGCCGACGCCGTGGCTGTACGGCGATCGCCTGCGCGCGGTCGGGATCAAACTGTTCGCCGACGGCGCTCTCGGTTCACGCGGCGCGTGGCTCAAGCAGCCCTATGCGGACAAGCCCGACACGCGCGGGCTGCAGTTCCATTCGGACGCGGAGATGATGACGCTGGCCGAAACGGCTGCGTCTCACGGCTTCCAGATCGCGACGCACGCGATTGGCGACGCCGCGATCGCGCAGGTCATCTCGACCTACGAGCAATTGTCGAAATCCTACGGGAGCGATCGGCGCTGGCGGATCGAGCATTTCCAGATTGCCGATCCCAAGGACATTCCGCGGCTCGCGCCCGCGGGGATCATCGCATCGATGCAGCCGACTCACCAGACCAGCGACCGATTGATGGCCGAGAAACGGCTTGGGCCAAACCGGCTGGCCGGGGCTTATGCGTGGCAATCGGTTCTGAAGAGCGGGGCACGGCTGGCGTTCGGAACCGATTTCCCGGTCGAATCGCCCAACCCCTTCCCGGGGCTTTCGGCCGCCGTCAGCCGGCAGGACGTGAACGGCCAGCCGCCGGGCGGGTGGATTCCGGGCGAGCGGCTCACGTTCGCCGAGGCGCTCGGCGCCTACACCCGCGGCGCGGCTTATGCCGGGTTCGCCGAGGACAAGATCGGCGCGCTCGAGCCAGGCAAATGGGCGGATTTCATCCTGATCGACCGCGACCCGACCAAGGTCGACCCGCAAGCGCTGGCGCGGACGGAAGTGCTTGAGACGTGGGTCGCGGGAAAAAAGGTGTGGGAGCGCGCGCCTAAGGCTTCGCTGACTGAGCGCGGGAAATAAGCGCCGACGGAGTCAACACCTGGGGCAGTTCCTCCGGCTCGCGGCCAGGCTGGTACCACAAGTAATAAGGCACGCCCGCGCGGCCGTGGGCTTCGAGGAAGCGAGTGATCGCGGGGTCGCCATTGGTCCAGTCGCCGGGGACGACTTTGACACCCGCCTTGTCGAACGCGGCGCGGACCTCGGTCCGGTCGATCGCGCCCGCTTCATTGGCCTTGCACGTCAGGCACCAGTCGGCGGTGAAATAGACGAACACGGGGTGGCCCTGGCTAACGTAACTCGCGACGCGCGCTTCGCTCCATGGCTCGGCTCCCGCGACCGATGCGATGCGCGTCGTGGGAGAAACCGGGACCCGTGCCACCGCCGCGACGACGACAACCAGGGCCAGGAGCGCGACAAACACGGCCTGCGGCCGACCGGCGCGCTGTATCCGGCCGGCGAAAGACACGCAGGCCGCAAGTGCGGCGGCGGCGAACAGGCCGAACAGAAAAGCGGGCGTGCCGCCTTGCCGGTAGAGTAGCCACGCAGCGGCGGCGGCGCTCAGCCCCATCGGGATGGCAAGGAAGCGCTGCAGCGCCCGCATCCAGGCGCCCGGCTTGGGCAGCCGGTTGCGCAGGGCGGGGATGAAAGCGAGCGCCAGGAACGGGATGGCGAGACCAAGCCCAAGCGCGGCGAAGACCAGCACCGAGCCGGCAATCGGCAGCAGCAGCGCAGTCCCCAGCGCCACGCCGAGGAATGGCCCGGCACAGGGGGTTGCGATGAAGGCCGCGAGTGCGCCGGTGCCGAAACTGCCCGCCGGTTGGACTCGCCCGCTGAGTACCGGAAGTTCGAACAAACCAAGCAAATTGGCCGTGATCGCGACCGCGAGCAGGAGCAGGAGCAGGATCGTGCGCGGGTCCTGGAGCTGGAACGCCCAGCCGGCTTCGATCCCCGCGGCGCGGATCGCCAGTAGAGCGACCCCGAGTGCGCCGGTGCCGACGATTGCGCCGGCGGTGTAGGCCAGAGCATCGGTTCGCGCTTCGCGGGCGCCCTCGCCGGCCTTGGAAATGTGCAGCGCCTTCAATCCCAGAATCGGGAACACGCACGGCATCAGGTTAAGCAACACGCCGCCGAGAATCGCGCCGAGGACGGCCCACAGGATGGCGTTCGCGCCAAGATCGCCGATGCGCGATCCGCCTTCGGGGACGGTTCCCGGGACCGCGCGAAATTCGAGGCCGCCGCCGTCGCCGAGCGCCAGTACGCCGGCAAAGTCTTTGGCCGCAGCGCCTTTGCGGGGAAGCTCGGCGATCAACGTGTCGCCCGCGCGGCGGAAGCTTTGCTTAGCGGCATAATCGACCGGCCCGTCGGCCATCGGGAAGATGTAGGGCTGGTCAACCGCGACGCTGGCCGGAAGCGGGATCGCGACGCGGAGCTTGTCGCCGGCGACCGCGAAATAGCCGACGCTCGCCAGCGGACGGGGCAGCGCGCGGCGCCATTGGTCGAATTGCGCGCGCTGCGGCGTGCCGGCACCCACGGGCAGGTCGAGTTCGAGGGTGCCCTGCTCGGGGACGCAAATCTTGTCGGTGCAGGCGAGCCAATGCGCCTCGGCGCGGAGCGGGATCAGGCCCTTGGCGTCAACCGGGACCTTGAGCCGGACGAGCACGGCGTAATCGCGCTCGTAGACGTAGTTCATCAGTCCCGCGATCGTCAGCCGGGTCGGCACCGGGTAGCGCAGCGGGCCGGCGGTAAAGCCCTTGGGCAGCTGCCATTTGACGTCCATCGGCAGCCCGGCGTCGCCGGGGTTGAGCCAATAACCGTGCCAACCGGGGGCGGGAATCATCTGGATCGCGAGCTCGACCTCGCCGCCAGCGGGTGCCGGGCCTTCCGCAACCAATTGCGGCTCGATCCCGCGCGCGTTGGCAAGCGCAGGAGTGAGCAACAGTGCGATCAGAATCAGCAGCCAGCGGAGCATTGCCGGAGCGCTAGTGCGAGACGCGGTCCTAGTCGAGGTTCGGCCTCAGCCAGCGCTCGGCTTCTTCGAGCGGCACGGCACGGCGCGCGGCATAATCTTCGAGCTGGTCGCGGCCGATCCGGGCGACGCCGAAATACTGGCTGTCACGGTGGCCGAAATAGAAGCCGGAGACCGCGGACGTCGGCCACATCGCGTAATTTTCGGTCAGCGCGACCCCTCCCGGCGCCCCGCCGAGCGCGTCGAACAAGGTGACTTTCATCGTGTGATCGGGGCAGGCCGGATAACCCGGCGCGGGCCGGATCCCCTGATATTTCTCGCGGATCAACTGCTCGTTCGAGAAATGCTCGTCAGCATAGCCCCACAAGCGGTTGCGGACTTCGGCGTGAAGCACTTCGGCGAAGCTCTCCGCCAACCGGTCGGTCAGCGCTTTCAGCAGGATGTCGGAATAATCGTCATGCGCTTCCTTGAAGCGCTGGAGATGCGGCTCGAGCCCGTGGATTCCGACCGCGAATCCTCCAAGCCAGTCCTCGCCCTCGGGATTGATGAAATCGGCAAGGCACATGTTGGCGCGCCCCTCGCGCTTTTTGACCTGCTGGCGGAGGAAGGGGACGCGGAGCCATTCGTTGCCGGCGAGGATGAGGACGTCATCGCCCTCACGCAGGCAGCGCCAGAAGCCGACCGTGGCGCGGGGGAACACCCAGCGCTCGGCGATGATCTGGTCGAGCATCTTCTGGGCGTCTTCCCACAAGTTGCGGGCGCTTTCGCCGACCACCGGATCGTCGAGGATCGCGGGGTAATTGCCAGCCAGTTCCCACGCGCGAAAGAACGGCGTCCAGTCGATCGACGCCTTCAAATCCTTGAGCGGCCATTCGCCGAAATGGTGCAGGCCGGGATATTGCGGCGGCGGCGCCTGGCCTGACGGATCGTAGTCGAAACCGTTGGCGCGGGCTTCGGCGAGGCTTGCCAGTTCGCTCTGGCCGCTGCGCTCGCGCGATTTGCGCAGCTTGTCGTAATCCTCGGCGGTGGCGGCGATCAGCGGGGTGCGCTGGGTGTCCGAGACCAAAGACGAGGCCACCCCGACCGCCCGGCTGGCGTCGAGCACGTGGATCACCGGGCCGGCATAAGCCGGGTCGATACGCAGCGCGGTATGGGCCTTGCTGGTGGTCGCGCCACCGATCAGCAACGGCGTCTTGAGGCCGAGCCGCTGCATCTCGCCCGCGACCGTCACCATTTCGTCGAGAGACGGGGTGATCAGTCCCGACAGCCCGATCATGTCGGCCTTATTGTCGTTGGCGGCCTGCAAGATGTCTTGCCACGGCACCATCACGCCAAGGTCGATGACTTCGAAGCCGTTGCACTGCAGGACCACGCCGACGATGTTCTTGCCGATATCATGGACGTCGCCCTTGACCGTCGCCATGACCACCCGGCCCTTGCCCTGGGTGGCGCCGGTGGCCTCTTTCTCGGCCTCGATGAAGGGCAGCAGATGGGCGACCGCTTTCTTCATCACCCGCGCCGACTTGACCACCTGGGGGAGGAACATCTTGCCTGACCCGAACAGGTCGCCGACGACGTTCATGCCGTCCATCAGCGGGCCTTCGATCACTTCGATCGGGCGCGCGAACTGGTGGCGGGCTTCCTCGGTATCGTCGACGATGTGCGCGTCGATGCCTTTGACCAGAGCGTAGGACAGGCGCTCGGTCACCGGCAGCGTGCGCCATTCGGCCAGCGCTTTTTCCGCTTCGACGTCGGTCCCGCGATATTTTTCGGCAAGCGTCACCAGCCTATCGGTCGCGTCGTCGCGACGATCGAGGATCACGTCTTCGCACGCCTCGCGCAGCTCCGGATCGATCGCGTCATAGACTTCGAGCTGGCCGGCGTTGACGATGCCCATGTCCATGCCGGCGGGGATCGCGTGAAACAGGAACACGCTGTGCATCGCGCGGCGCACCGGCTCGTTGCCGCGAAACGAGAAGCTGAGGTTCGACAGCCCGCCGGAGATGTGAACGCCGGGACAGCGGCGGCGGATTTCGCTCGCCGCTTCGATGAAGTCGAGCGCGTAGCGCCGGTGCTCGTCGATCCCGGTCGCGACCGCGAAGATGTTCGGGTCGAACACGATGTCATTGGGGTCGGTGCCGTCGGCCACGAGCAATTTGTAGGCGCGCTCGCAGATCGTGATCTTGCGCTCGGCGGTGTCGGCCTGGCCGATTTCGTCGAACGCCATGACCACCACCGCGGCGCCATACGCGCGGCACTTGCGGGCGAGTTCAAGGAACAGCCCCTCGCCTTCCTTCATCGAAATCGAATTGACGATCGGCTTGCCCGACACGCACTTCAAACCGGCCTCGATCACGCTCCATTTGGAGCTGTCGATCATCAGCGGCACCCGGGCGATGTCGGGCTCGGCGGCGATGCGCTTGAGGAAGATCGCCATCGCCTGCTCGCTGTCGAGCAGCGCCTCGTCCATGTTGACGTCGATGATCTGCGCGCCGTTTTCGACCTGGTCGCGGGCGACCTCGACCGCGGCGTCATAATCGCCGGCGAGGATCAGTTTCTTGAAGCGGGCCGAGCCGGTAACGTTGCAGCGTTCGCCGATGTTGACGAAGCGCGCGCCCGCGGCCGCCGGAGCGACGCTCAAAGCCTCCATTTCAGGCCGCGATCGTCATCGGCTCGAGGCCGGCGAGGACGGTCCGCTGGGGAGAGGCCGGGACGGCGCGCGGCGTGCAATCGCGCGCCGCCCCGGCAATTGCGGCGATGTGCTGCGGGGTTGTCCCGCAGCAGCCGCCGACGACGTTGACGAGGCCGCTGTCGATCCACTCACGCACCTGTGCGGCGGTCGCCTCGGCGGCTTCGTCATATTCTCCAAGTTCGTTGGGCAATCCGGCGTTCGGATAGGCCATCACCAGCGTGTCGGCGACGGCCGACAGCGCCGCGAGATGCGGCCGAAGCTGGGCCGCGCCGAACGAGCAATTGAGGCCGATGGTCAGCGGCCGGGCATGGCGCACCGACGCCCAGAACGCCTCGACCGTGTGGCCCGAAAGGTTGCGGCCCGAGAGGTCGGTCAGGGTCATCGAAATCATCCGCGGCAACTCACGGCCAAGCGCCTGCTCGGCTTCGATTGCGGCCATGATCGCGGCCTTGGCGTTGAGGGTGTCGAAAATCGTCTCGATCAGGACGAAGTCGACGCCGCCCTCGACCAAAGCATCGATCTGCTCGCGGTAGACCGCTTTGACCTGGTCGAAATCGACCTCGCGATACCCCGGATCGTTGACGTTGGGCGACAAAGACAGGGTCTTGTTGGTCGGGCCGAGCGCGCCCGCGACCCAGCGCGGCTTGCCGTCCAGGGCCGTGTGGCGGTCGGCGACTTCGCGGGTGATTTTGGCGGCGGCGCGGTTGATGTCACCGACCAGACGTTCGGCGCCATAATCGGCCTGGCTGATCGAATTGGCATTGAAGGTGTTGGTCGCGAGCAAATCGACGCCGGCCTCGGCGAAACTCTCGCAGATCGAACGGACGACATCCGGTCGGGTCAGGTTGAGCAGATCGTTGTTGCCGCGCTGGTCCTTCATCAGGTCGAGACCGCCGCAATATTCGCCGCTTTGCAGCCGCCGCTCCTGGATCTGGGTGCCGTAAGCGCCATCCTTGATCAGGATGCGCTTGGCCGCCGCGGCGCGGAAGTCGGCGGCGGCGCTCATGCTTTCCCCCTGACGCCGAGCAAATGGCAGATCGCGTAGCTCAGCTCGGCCCGGTTCAAGGTGTAGAAATGGAAGTGGCGGACGCCGCCGGCGTAGAGCTGGCCGCACAGTTCGGCGGCGACGGTCGCGGCGATCAGCTGACGCGCCGCGGGCAGATCGTCGAGGCCTTCGAACAACCGGCCAACCCAGTCCGGTACCGCGGTGCCGTTCAGCGCCGCCATCCGGTTGATCGCCGCGAAATTGGTAACCGGCATGATCCCGGGGAGGATTTCAATGTCGATCCCGGCCGCCGCGACCTGGTCCTGGAAGCGGAAAAAGCAATCGGGGTCGAAGAAGAATTGGGTGGTCGCCCGGTTCGCGCCGGCGTCGACCTTGCGCTTGAGATTGTCGAGATCGGCAGCGACGCTCGGCGAATCCGGATGGCATTCGGGGAATGCTGCCACCGAGATCTCGAACGGCGCAACCTGCTTAAGACCGGCGACCAGTTCGGCGGCATTGGCGTAGCCGCCAGGGTGCGGCGTGAATTTCGCCCCCTGCTCGGGCGGATCGCCGCGGATCGCCACAATGTGGCGAACGCCGACGTCCCAGTAAGCGCGCGCAATCGCGTCGACTTCGTCGCGCGTGGCGTTGACGCAGGTCAGATGCGCGGCCGCGGGGATCGATGTTTCGCGGACAATCCGCGCCACCGTCGCGTGGGTGCGCTCGCGGGTCGAGCCGCCCGCGCCATAGGTCACCGAGACAAAGCGTGGGGCCAGAGGTTCGAGCGTCTTGACCGATTCCCACAGCGTCTCTTCCATCTTCTCGGTCTTGGGCGGAAAGAATTCGAAGCTGACCTGGATGTCGCCGCGCGCTTCCGCGAACAGCGGATGGTGGCGGTCGAGCCCGCCGAGCGGCTGGCGGTTCATGCAGCCCTCCGCTGCGAGGCCGCGGCTTTGACTCCGCGCCACAGAGTCACGGTCAACTCGCCGCCCTTCAAATGCTCGATCCGGTCGATGGTCAGGCCCGCCGCGGCAAACCAGCCGGTCATCACTTCGTCGTCGAAACCGAGCCGGATATGGGCGTCGCTCGCGCGCAATTCCTCGCGGTCGTGGGCCGCGAAATCGACGATCAGCAGCGTCCCGCGCGGCGCCAGCACCCGTGCCGCCTCGGCGATCGCCGAGGCCGGCGAATGTGCATAATGCAGCACCTGGTGGATAATAACGCAGTCGGCAGTCTCGTCGGCCAGCGGCAGCGCATACATGTCACCCTGGCGCAGACTCGAACAAATGCCCGCGGCTTCGAGCTTGACCCGCGCCAGGCGCAGCATCTCCGACGAGCGATCGATGCCGATCGCGCCGCTGGCGCGCGGGCCGAACAACTCGATCATCCGCCCGGTCCCGGTGCCGACGTCGACCAGCCGGCCGAGCGGCCGCGAACCGAGCGTGCCGTCGATCGCCCGCTCGACTTCGCTTTCGGCGACGTGGAGCGAGCGAATCTGATCCCACACCTCGGCGTGGGTGGAGAAATAACGGCTCGCGGCCTCGGCGCGATCGGCGCGAATACCCTCGGTGCGCGCGCCATCCGAAGCAAATAAGGCCCGGGTCGTGTCATCGGACCAGCAATCGATCAGCTCGAACATCGGCTGCGTCCGGTCGGGGTCAGACAAGGTCAGGAATACCCAGCTGCCTTCCTTACGCCGTTCAAGTACGCCGGCGTCAGACAGGATCTTGAGATGCCGCGAGACTCGCGGCTGACTCTGACCGAGAATCTGGGCGAGCTCGCCGACCGACAGCTCCATGATCCGCAGCAAAGCGAGAATGCGCAGCCGCGTCGGGTCGGCGAGACCCTGAAAGCGGTCGGCGAGCGGAACGGCGGCAGTCACAGGATTAAAGATATAAAGATATCTTTATATCGTCAATTCCAACTGACCGAATAATCCCTTGTGCGCTGATAGGGATTATCGCTATCTCCGCCGCTGGCCTGAGCGATTCGTGCGACGGGCCGATACCGGTGTCCCCCAGGATGCCCCCACAGGGAGTGGAACGATCATGATGAAGGCTACTCTGACCGTTGCGGTCCTCGCGCTCGGCCTCGCCGCGTGCAAGCCCGCCGCCACCGACAACAACGCTGCCGACACCAACGCCGAGAACGCCGCGATGACCGACGTCAACGCTGCTTCGAACGATGCGACTGCCAATGCCGACACCGCGCTCAACGCGGCCGGCAATGCCGTCGACAACGCCGGCAATGCGGTCGACAACGCCAGCAACGCCGTCGCCAACGCCGCGGACAACGCGACCAAGTAAATCGCGCGCTGGTTCAAGCGATACGGAAAAAGGGCCGTCCTTCGGGGCGGCCCTTTTTTTATGCGCGAACAAGGTGGTAGGTCGCTGACGTGCGAATCTTGGCCGCCTTGGTGATCCTGCTGCTGCCGGCATGCCGCGATCAGTCGCCGCCATCGCCGACCGCTGAAGAGTCGGCCCAGCTCAACGAAATGGATGCGTCGCTCAACGCGCTTTCCGAAAATGAAGAGGGGCCGGAAGCGAATGCCTCCGGCCCCTCCAACGGGTCGAACTGACAGCCTGGGTTAGAAGTCCATGCCGCCCATGCCGCCCATGCCGCCGCCGCCCATGGGCATCGCTGGCTTGTCTTCCGGCAGCTCGCTCACCGCCGCTTCGGTGGTGATGAGCAGACCGGCGACCGACGCCGCATCCTGGAGCGCGGTGCGCACAACCTTGGTCGGATCGATCACGCCGGCCTTGACCAGGTTCTCGTAGACTTCGGTCTGGGCGTTGAAGCCCATCGCCTGATCCGCGCCCTCGAGCAGCTTGCCCGAGATCACCGCGCCATCGTGGCCCGCATTCTGGGCAATCTGACGCAGCGGGGCGTAAAGCGCCTTGCGCACGATATCGACGCCGCGGGTCTGGTCGTCATTGACGCCCTTCAAGCCCTCGAGCGCCTTGGTCGCGTAGAGCAAAGCAGTACCCCCACCAGGGACGATGCCTTCCTCAACCGCGGCGCGGGTCGCATGCAGCGCGTCGTCGACGCGATCCTTGCGCTCCTTGACCTCGACCTCGGTCGAACCGCCGACCTTGATCACGGCAACGCCGCCGGCCAGCTTGGCCAGCCGCTCCTGCAGCTTCTCACGGTCATAGTCCGAAGTGGTGTTCTCGATCTGCTGACGGATCGCTTCGGTGCGGGCCTTGATCGCATCGCTGCTGCCGGCGCCGTCGACCAGCGTCGTGGCATCCTTGTCGATGGTCACGCGCTTGGCCGTGCCGAGCATCGCCGTAGTGACGTTCTCGAGCTTGATGCCGAGGTCTTCGCTGATCATCTCGCCGCCGGTGAGGATCGCAATGTCCTCGAGCATCGCCTTGCGGCGATCGCCGAAGCCGGGCGCCTTGACCGCCGCGACCTTGAGGCCGCCGCGGAGCTTGTTGACGACCAGGGTGGCCAGCGCCTCGCCCTCGATATCCTCGGCAATGATCAGCAGCGGACGGGCCGACTGCACAACCGCCTCGAGAATCGGCAGCATCGCCTGAAGGTTCGACAGCTTCTTCTCGTGGATGAGGATGTACGGATCGGTCAGTTCAACCGACATCTTCTCGGGATTGGTGATGAAGTAAGGCGAGAGATAGCCGCGGTCGAACTGCATGCCTTCGACGACGTCGAGCTCGAACTCGAGACCCTTGGCTTCCTCGACGGTGATCACGCCTTCCTTGCCGACCTTTTCCATCGCTTCGGCAATCTTCTCGCCGACGATGGTGTCGCCGTTAGCGGCGATGCTACCGACCTGGCCGATCTCGTTCGAGCCGGCGACCGGCTTCGAGCGGGACTTCAAGTCTTCGACGACCTTACTCACGGCAAGATCGATGCCGCGCTTGAGGTCCATCGGGTTCATGCCGGCCGCGACCGACTTCATGCCCTCACGGACGATCGCCTGGGCGAGGACGGTGGCGGTGGTGGTGCCGTCGCCGGCGATGTCGTTGGTCTTCGAGGCGACTTCGCGCACCATCTGCGCGCCCATGTTCTCGAACTTGTCCTTGAGCTCGATCTCCTTGGCGACGGTGACGCCGTCCTTGGTGATGCGCGGCGCACCGAAGCTCTTGTCGATGACCACGTTGCGACCCTTGGGGCCCAAGGTCACCTTCACCGCGTCGGCGAGGATGTCGACGCCGCGCATGATGCGCTCGCGCGCGTCGCGGCTGAATTTCACGTCTTTGGCTGCCATTTGGCTACCCTTTCAATGTTTGAATTGGGAATGTTGGTACGAAGGTTAGCCGACGATCCCGAGGATGTCGGTTTCCTTCATGATGATCAGGTCTTCACCGTCGATCTTCACTTCGGTGCCCGACCATTTACCGAACAGGATCTTGTCGCCGGCCTTGACGTCGAGCGGCGTGACCTTGCCGTCGTCGGCGCGGGCGCCGGTGCCAACGGAGACGACTTCGCCTTCCTGCGGCTTTTCCTGGGCCGTGTCGGGGATGATGATCCCGCCGGCGGTCTTTGCCTCGGCTTCGACGCGGCGGACGAGCACGCGGTCATGTAGCGGCCTGAAACCCATGGGTTGAACCTCTTTCGATCGTTTGGTTGAACATGCGCATTAGCACTCTCACGATGAGAGTGCCAACGATGCTGCGCATATGGTTGCGGCCCGTTGATCCGTCAACGGGCGGCCGGCGCCTTTTTGCCTAGGCGTGTGCCGCCCGGGTCAATCCGAGCCGCTCGCGCATGATCCAGCGCCATAGCATCAGCGCGGCCACCGCGGCCAATCCGGTTGCCAGGCCGACCCAGATGCCGACGCCCTGCCAGTCGGCGGCGAAGGCCAGCCACGCGCCGACGCCCAGCCCCACGACCCAATAGCCGACCAGCGCGAAGATCAGCGGCCAGCGGGTGTCATGCAGGCCGCGCAGCATGCCCGCGCCGATCACCTGCGCGCCATCGACCAGCTGGAACGCCGCCGCGACCTTGAGGAAGCTGACGGCGAGCATGATCGCCGCCGCATTGGCCGGATTGTCGACCAGGAACAAAGTGACCAGGGTCCGCGGCGAGACCAGCATGCCGATCGCCATCAGGCCCATGAATCCCACGCCGAGCACCCACGCGGTCCAGCCGGCGCGGGTGATCGCCGGGTTATCATCGCGGCCGAGCGCCAACCCGACGCGGACCGTCGCTGCCTGGCCGAGGCCAAGCGGGATCATGAAGGTCAACGCCGCGATCTGCAGCGCCACGGCATGCCCGGCAACCGCCGGCGCCCCGATCCAGCCCATGAAATAAGCGGCCAGCGCGAACACCCCCATTTCGAGCCCCATGGTCGCCCCGATCGGCCAGCCGAGCCGGGCCATGGCCAGCGTCCGCTGGCGGTCAAAGCGCCACCAGCGGCCGAACAGATGGAAGCGCCGGAACGGTCGCCTGAAGGATGCCACGGCGACCAACGCCCCGCACATGGTCAGCCAGGTCAGCGTGCTGCCGAGGCCACCGCCGACGAGGCCGAGCGCGGGCAGCCCGCCATGGCCGAAGATCAGGGCCCAGCTAAGCAAAGCGTTGACGGCGATGCCGCTCAGGCTGAGCCACAGCACGACCCGGGGCCGTTCGAGCGCCGACAGGAAGCACCGCAACAACTGGAACAGCAGCCACGGCGCGGTGCACCACATGTAGGCGCGGAGGAAGGTCTGGCCCTGAGCGGCGAGATCGGGCGAAATCCCGAACGCTCGCATCAGGTCGCCGACGTGCCACAGCAGCAACCAATAGGGCGGCATGGCGATACCGATCAGCCACAGGCCGGCGCGGAACGTCCGGCGCACGTCGCGGATCGCGTTGAACCGACGGCCGAGCGCGGTCGCCATCATCGGCGCCGAGGCGGTGATCAGGCCGAGCAGGAAAATGTTGAAGGTGAAGGTCAGGTTGAGCGCCAGGGTCGCCGCCGCGAGCTGGCTCGCGCCTAGGCGGCCCATCAGCAGGATGTCGGTCGCCTGGATGACCTGCTGCGTGAGGTTGGCGAGCACCAGCGGCCACGCGAGCATCAGCGTCGCGCGCAGCTCGCTTGACCACGCGCCACGCTCGATGGTCGGTGAAATGTTGGCCGTGGCATCCACAGTGGCGCGCCTAGCTGTAAGCCCGCCCGTCGAAAAGGTTTGGCCGCGACGGGCCGCGTCCGCTAGCGGGTGCGGCGCAACATTCGGGACAGTGAGTATGAGGTTCGTTCGCGCAATCTGGAAGCTGCTGGTCGGGATCAAGGACGCGCTCGTCCTGATCTTCATGCTGCTGTTCTTCGGCCTGATGTATGCGGCTTTGTCGGCCCGGCCGGCGCCGGTGAGGGACGGCGTACTCACGCTCAACCTGAACGGCAGCGTCGTCGAACAGCCGGCCAAGGTCGAATTCTCGGAGATCGCCGGCGGCAGCCGTCTCCACCAGTATCGGCTCCGCGACCTTATTGCCGCGCTCGGCGAAGCCAAGACCGACGACCGGGTGAAGGCGGTGGCGCTCGACCTCGACGGCTTTACCGGGGGCGGTCAGACGGCGATGTCCGATCTGTCCGATGCGATCCGGGATGTGCGCGCCTCGGGCAAGCCGGTGATTGCTTATGCGGTCGGCTACACCAACGACAGCTATCAACTGGCAGCGGCGGCGTCGGAGGTTTGGTTGAACCCGCTCGGCGCCGTTTTGGTGACCGGACCCGGCGGCTCGAACCTCTACTTCAAGGGCCTGCTCGACAAGCTCGGAGTGACCGCCAACGTCTACCGCGTCGGCACCTATAAATCGGCGGTCGAGCCGTACACCCGCAACGACATGTCGCTCGAAGCGCGCGAGAATTATCTGGCGCTGGGCCAGGCAATGCTCGAGGATTGGCGCCAGAGCGTCCACCGCGCCCGCCCCAAGGCCGACATCGACCTGTTCTTGAAGGATTTGCCCGGCGCGGTTCGTGCCGCGGGCGGTGACATGGGGACGGCCGCGCTCAAGGCCGGCCTGGTCGACAAGCTCGGCGAACGACGCGAATTCGAAGCCCGGCTCGCGGCGCTCGGCGGCGAGGACAAATCGGGCAGCTACGCCAGCATCAAGCTGCCGGCCTACATCGCCGACCGAGTCGAGCGGAATCCCAAGGGCCCGATCGGCGTAGTCACCATTGCCGGCGATATCGTCGACGGCAAGGCGTCCGCCGGAACCGCCGGTGGCGACACCATCGCGCAAGCGATCGCGAATGGCCTGCGCGACAAGAACGTGAAAGCGCTGGTCGTACGGGTCGACAGCCCCGGCGGATCGGTGATCGCATCGGAACGCATCCGCCAGGCGTTGCTCGACGCGAAGGACAAGAAAATCCCGATCGTCGTGTCAATGGGCAATGTCGCGGCGTCGGGCGGTTATTGGGTGTCGACCCCGGCGGACTTTATTTATGCCGAGCCGTCGACGATTACCGGATCGATCGGCGTGTTCGGGATCATCCCGAGCTTCCAGGGGACGCTGCAAAAGCTCGGCATCGGCGCGGACGGGGTCAAGACGACCCCGCTGGCGGGCGAGCCCGACGTGCTCCGGGGCCCGTCGCCCGAGGCCGGACAGCTGATCCAGACGGGCATCGAATCGACCTACAACCGGTTCCTGTCGATCGTCGCGGCGTCGCGCCACAAGTCGCCGGCCGACGTCGACAAGATCGCGCAAGGGCGCGTGTGGGACGGCGGGACCGCGCATCAATTGGGGCTGGTCGACGGTTTCGGCGGCATGGCGGAAGCGATCGCCAAGGCCGGCGACCTGGCCAAACTCGGCAAAGACGACCGCAAGATCCGCTATCTCGAAGCGCCGCGCAGCTTCCGCGACCAGTTCTTCGAATCGCTCGCGACGGACAGCGATGACGGCACTTCGTCGCCAGACGCGTTCGCCGCCTGGGCCGAGCGACCGCAGCAGCAGCTCGCCGATGCGTTATTCGAGGTTCGCGCGATCCTCTCGGGGCCGAGCATCCAGGCGCGCTGCCTCGAATGCCCGCGCGGCGCGCCCGCGCCGATGCCGGCGCACGACCGCACCCTGCTCGCGCTGGTGGAGGAATGGCTGTCCTGATCCGCCTTGCGCAGGAGCAAGACGCGGCGGCGATCGCGGCGGTCTATCGCCATTACGTCGAGCAGACGCCGGTCAGTTTCGAAGATGTTGCGCCGGACGCGGCGGAAATGGGCCGTCGGATGCGGGGTGACAGGCCGGGCTTCTGCCCGTGGTTCGTGGCCGAGGAGGGTGACCAATTGCTCGGCTATGCGGCGAGTTCGCCGTTCCGGACGCGGCGCGCCTATCGCTGGACGGTCGAGACCGGCATCTACCTGGCGCCGGATGCGGCGGGGCGCGGGGTAGGTCGCGAGCTTCTCTCAACCCTGCTCGGCGTGCTCGAACGCCAGGGCTATGTCGCGGCGATCGGAGCCATCGCTTTGCCCAACGCCGCCAGCGTCGCACTGCACGAGAAGCTCGGGTTCATCTATGCCGGCACCTATCGCGGGGTCGGCTTCAAGCTCGGCGAATGGCTCGATGTCGGCTTGTGGGAAAAAGAGCTCGCGCCGCGCAACGCCGAACCGACGGAGCCGACACCCTACACCTAAATGTGGATCGGCTTCCCTTGCACCGCCATCGCCGCTTCCTTGAGCGCTTCCGAATGCGTCGGGTGGGCGTGGCAGGTGTAAGCGATGTCCTCGGATGTGGCGCCGAATTCCATCGCCTGGGCGGCCTGGGCGATCATCGTGCCGGCGACTGAGGCGATCATCCATACCCCGAGCACGCGGTCGGTCCTGGCGTCGGCGACGACCTTGACGAAGCCGTCGGGCTCGCGGTTGGTCTTGGCGCGGCTGTTGGCGAGCATCGGGAATTTGCCGATCTTGACCTCGCCATGCTCCTTCGCCTGCTCCTCGGTCAGGCCGACGCCGGCGATTTCGGGCATGGTGTAGACCACCGACGGGATCACATCGTGATTCACGATGCCGGTCAGGCCGGCGATATTCTCGGCCACGGCGATGCCCTCGTCCTCAGCCTTGTGGGCGAGCATCGGGCCGGGGATGACGTCGCCGATCGCCCAGATGCCGGGCACGGCGGTGCGGAAATCATGGTCGGTGTCGACCTGGCCACGTGGGTTGGTGCTGAGACCGGCCTTGTCGAGGCCGAGGCCGTCGGTGTTAGGGCGGCGGCCAATCGAGACCAGTACAACGTCGGCTTCGAGCGTTTCCGCCGCGCCGCCGGCGGCGGGTTCAACGGTCAGAGTGACGCTGTCGCCCTTGCGCTCAGCCTTGGTGACCTTGGTCGAGAGCTTAAATTCGAAGCCCTGCTTTTTGAAAATCTTGTTGGCTTCCTTGCGCACATCGCCGTCGAAGCCGGGCAGGATCTGGTCGAGGAATTCGACGACGATGACTTCGGCGCCGAGCCGCCGCCAGACCGAACCGAGCTCTAGCCCGATCACGCCGCCGCCGATGACGACCATGCGCTTGGGCACCTCAGCCAATTCCAACGCACCGGTCGAATCGACGATCCGTTCCTGGTCGACGGTGACGCCGGGCAGCGGAGTGACCGACGAGCCGGTGGCGATGACGATGTTCTTGGCGCGCACCGTGCGGTCGCCGATTTTGACCGTGTCGGCGGTTTCGAAGCTGGCGAAGCCCTTGAGCCATTCGACCTTGTTCTTCTTGAACAGGAACTCAACGCCCTGGGTCAGGCCCTTGACCGCTTCCTTGCGGCTGCCATGCATAATGTCGAGGTCGACTTCGACGCCGGCCGTCTTGATGCCCCATTTGGCGAGCGTGCCGTGGGCCGCTTCCTCGTAGAGTTCGGAAGCGTGGAGCAAGGCCTTGGACGGAATGCAGCCGACGTTGAGGCAGGTGCCGCCGAGCGTGTCGCGGCTCTCGGCGCAGGCGGTCTTGAGGCCCAGTTGCGCGGCGCGGATCGCGGCGACATAGCCACCGGGGCCGGAGCCAATCACCAGCACGTCGAAATCGTAATCAGCCATATTTCTCTTCCGTCATCCTCGCGAAAGCGGGGATCCCGCTTTCCTTCCAAGGCAATATAGGTAGCGGGGCTCCCGCTTGCGCGGGAGCGACTCGTTACAGGTCAATGAGCAGGCGCGTCGGGTCCTCGATCGCTTCCTTGACGCGGACGAGGAAGGTCACCGCTTCGCGACCGTCGATCAGGCGGTGGTCGTAGCTCAATGCGAGATACATCATCGGCCGGGCCACGATCTGGCCGTCCTTGGCCACCGGCCGCTCCTCGATCCGGTGCATGCCGAGCACCGCCGACTGCGGCGGGTTGATGATCGGGGTCGACATGAGCGAGCCGAACACGCCGCCGTTGGTGATGGTGAAGGTGCCGCCGGTCATCTCGTCGACCGTCAGCGTGCCGTCCTTGGCCCGCTTGCCGAAGTCAGCGATGGTTTTTTCGATGTCGGCGAAGCTCAAAACGTCGGCATTGCGGACGACCGGGACGACCAGACCCTTGGGCGCGGAGACCGCGACCGAGACGTCGAGATAATCGTGATAGACGATATCCTCGCCGTCGAGGCTGGCATTGACCGAGGGCACGTCCTTCGCCGCCAGCGCGCAGGCCTTCACGAAGAAGCCCATGAAGCCCAAGCGGATGCCGTGCTTCTTCTCGAACAGATCCTTGTAGCGGGCGCGGGCGTCGATCACCGCCGACATGTCGACGTCGTTGAACGTCGTCAGCATCGCCGCGGTGTTCTGGGCTTCCTTGAGGCGCTTGGCGATGGTCTGGCGAATGCGCGACATCTTGACGCGCTCTTCCTTCCTCTGTCCCCCGGTGGAGGCAGGGGTCCAGTCCGCCCGCGGAGCGGGCGTTGGAGGCGTTGGCGCGGGCGAGGCTTTCGTCTCGGTCTGGGCTCCTGCCTGCGCAGGAGCACCACCTTTCATCGCCTCCGCCGCGGCGATCACATCGTCCTTGGTCAGGCGACCATCCTTGCCCGAGCCCTGAATTTTCGATGGGTCGACATGGTATTCGAGCACCGCGCGGCGGACGGCCGGCGACAGCGTCGTGATGTGGTCGTCGTCGGCAATCAGCGGCACCGGCACCTGGCGCAGTTCCGGATTCTCGCCCGCGCCTTGCGGATTGGTCGTCGCGGCGGCGGCAGCTTCGGCGGGCGTGGCAACCGCGGCGGCGCTTCGACCCTGGTCGATGCGGGCGATCAGCGCCCCGACGGCGACCGTGTCGCCTTCCTTGACCAATTGCTCGGCGAGCACGCCGGCGACCGGCGACGGCACATCGACCGTGACCTTGTCGGTTTCGAGGCTGGCGATCGCCTCATCGACCGCGACCGCCTCGCCCGGCTTCTTGAGCCATTGGGCGAGCGTTCCTTCGGTGATCGATTCGCCGAGTGCTGGGACTTGGACGTCGGTGGCCATGATTTCCCTTTATTGCGCGGCGACGGAGGTTTCGGCGTGGCTGCTATGGCCCAGCGCGGCGGCAATCAAGGCCGCTTGCTCGGCCTGGTGGCGCTTGGCGAGGCCGGTGGCCGGTGATGCGCCGGCGTCGCGCCCGGCATATTGCGGGCGCATGCCGGTGAAGCCGGCATCCACCAGGCATTGCGCGAGGAGGTCCTCGACGAAGGTCCAGGCGCCCGCATTCTTCGGTTCTTCCTGCGCCCAGATCAGGTCCTGAAGCTTGGGCATCGCCTTCAACCGCTTGAGCAAGGGCTCGGACGGGAAGGGATAAAGCTGCTCGATGCGAACGATCTCGACCCCGAGGTCGCCGGCCGCGTCGCGGGCCTCGATGAGATCGTAGGCGAGCTTGCCCGAGCATAGCACCAGCCGCCGGGTCTCGCCCTCGGCCGGTGGGTTGAGATCGTTGAGGATGCGGCGAAAGTGGCTGTCGCCGGTGAAATCGCCGAGGCTCGACACCGCGAGCTTGTGGCGGAGCAGCGACTTGGGCGTCATCAGGACCAATGGCTTGCGGAAATCACGCCGCATCTGCCGCCGCAGGATGTGGAAATAGTTCGCCGGGGTGGTGCAATTGGCGACTTGCAGATTGTCCTCGGCACAGAGCTGTAAATAACGCTCAAGCCGCGCCGATGAATGTTCCGGCCCCTGCCCTTCGAAGCCGTGGGGGAGGAGCATCACGAGCCCGCTCGCACGCAGCCACTTGGCTTCGCCCGCAGCGATGAACTGGTCGATGATGACCTGCGCGCCATTGGCGAAATCGCCGAACTGCGCTTCCCACAACACCAAGGTGCGCGGATCGGCGAGCGAATAGCCATATTCGAAGCCGAGTACGCCGAATTCGGACAGCGGACTGTCGCGTACCTCGAAGGTGCCGCCGCCTTCGACATGGCACAACGGGATGTATTTCGCCCCGGTCTGCTGGTCGACCCACATTGCGTGACGCTGGCTGAAGGTGCCGCGGCCGCTGTCCTGGCCCGACAGGCGCACGCAATTGTTTTCGGCGAGCAGGCTGCCGAACGCGAGCGCTTCGGCGGTCGCCCAGTCGAACCCCTCGCCACTATCGAACATCGCCTTCTTGGCGTCGAGGATGCGCTGCAGCGTCTTGTGGATGGTGAGCCCCGCGGGAGGTGTGGTCAGTAGTTCGCCCAGCTTGGCGACCTCGTCCTCGCCGATCGCGGTTTCGATGTTGCGCCGCCCCAGCACCGGTTCATCCGGCCGGCCGAGGCCCGCCCAGCGGCCTTCGAACCAGTCGGCCTTGTCCGGCATGTAGGCAACCGCGGCCGCGAAATCGCCTTCGAGCTGGTCGAGATAGTCCTTGGTCGTCGCCGCGATCCACGCTTCGTCGACCACGCCCTCGCCGAGCAGGCGCTTGGCGTAAATCTCGCTGATTGGCGGGTGCTGCTTGATCGCCGCGTACATCAGCGGCTGGGTGAAGCTCGGCTCGTCGCCTTCGTTGTGGCCGAAGCGACGATAGCACCACATGTCGATGACGATGTCGCGGCCGAACTGCTGGCGGAATTCGGTTGCCAGCTTGCAGCAGAATGTGACCGCTTCGGGATCGTCGCCGCAGACGTGGAGGATCGGTGCCTGGACGCCCTTCGCTACATCCGACGGGTAGGGTGACGAACGCGCGAATTGCGGGCTGGTGGTGAAACCGACCTGATTGTTGATGATGAAATGGATGGTGCCGCCGGTGCCGTAGCCGGGCAGGCCGGAGAAGCTGAGGCACTCCCACACCACGCCCTGACCGGCGAAAGCGGCGTCACCGTGGAGCAGGATCGGCAGCACCGTCTTGCCGTGCTTGTCGCCCTTGAAGGTCATGATCGCGCGCGCCTTGCCGAGCACGACCGGATCCACCGCCTCGAGATGCGACGGGTTGGGCAGCAGCGACAGATGGACCTTGTTGCCGTCGAACTCGCGGTCGGACGAGGTGCCAAGGTGATATTTGACGTCGCCCGAGCCGCCGACGTCGGCCGGATTGGTCGCGCCGCCGGCGAATTCGTGGAAGATCGCCCGGGCCGGCTTGCCCATGACGTTGGAGAGGATGTTGAGGCGGCCGCGGTGGGCCATGCCGACGTCGATTTCCTCGACCCCGTACATGCCTCCGTATTTGATCACCGCCTCGAGCGCCGGGACCGCGCTTTCGCCGCCGTCGAGCCCGAAGCGCTTGGTCCCGACATACTTGCGGGCGAGGAATTTTTCCCACTGCTCGGCGTGGATGACCTTCGTCAGGATCGATTGCTTGCCCTCGGGCGTGAACTGGATTTCGGCGTCCTTGCCCTCCATCCGCTCCTGCAGGAAGCGCCGCTCCTCGACCTCATTGATGTGCATATATTCGAGGCCGACATGGCCGCAGTAATTGGCCTGCAGCACGGCGAGCATCTGCCGGACGGTCGCATGTTCAAAGCCGAGCGTCCCGCCGACGAAGATCGGACGGTCGAGATCGGCATTGGTGAAGCCATGGAATTCCGGCGTCAGGTCGGCGGGGACCTCGCGCCTGACGAGGTGAAGCGGATCGAGGTCGGCGGCGAGGTGACCCCGCACGCGATACGTGCGGATCAGCATCATTGCGCGGATGCTGTCCTCGGCTGCGCGGCGAATGTCGTCGGGATTGGCGCCGGTCGCGGCGATCTTATCGGCGACCGCGGCCTTCGCCTTCTCGACCGTCGCCTGGGTGGGATCGAGGCCAAGGTTGAGCTCGTCGAGCTCGGCGACGGGCCAGTTCGCCCGTGCCCAGCTCGGCCCGGCTTCGCGTTCGATCATTCCGACGGCGTCGTTCATACTATGCTGTAACCAGCAACTCCTTGAGCGTCCTGCCCAATTCAGATGGGCTCGGGCTGACCGTAATTCCAGCCGCCTCCATCGCCGCGATCTTGCTTTCGGCGTCGCCCTTGCCGCCCGAAACAATCGCCCCGGCATGGCCCATGCGGCGGCCCGGCGGCGCGGTGCGCCCGGCGATGAAACCGACGATCGGCTTGTGACGGCCGCGTTTCGCTTCGTCGGCGAGGAACTGCGCGGCATCCTCCTCGGCACTTCCGCCGATCTCGCCGATCATCACGATCGAGCGGGTCTCGTCGTCAGCAAGGAACATTTCGAGCATGTCGATGAACTCGGTGCCCTTGACTGGGTCGCCGCCGATGCCGACCGCGGTCGACTGGCCGAGGCCCTCGTTGGTGGTCTGGAATACCGCTTCGTAGGTCAAAGTGCCCGAGCGACTGACGATGCCAACGCTGCCCTTCTTGAAGATATTGGCCGGCATGATCCCGATCTTGCACTCGTCCGGCGTCAGCACGCCGGGACAGTTGGGGCCGATCAACCGCGACTTGGAACCGGTCAGCGCGCGCTTGACCCGAACCATGTCGAGCACCGGAATGCCTTCGGTAATGGTGACGATCAGCGGCACTTCGGCATCGATCGCTTCGAGGATCGAATCCGCGGCGAACGGCGGCGGGACGTAAATCACGGACGCGGTCGCGCCGGTCCTGGCGACCGCCTCATGGACCGTGTCGTATACCGGCAGCCCAAGGTGGGTCGTGCCGCCCTTCCCCGGCGTCACCCCGCCGACCATCTGCGTGCCGTAGGCGAGCGCCTGTTGGGTGTGGAAAGTGCCGGTTTCACCAGTCATCCCTTGGGTAATGACCTTCGTGTTTTTGTCGACGAGGATGCTCACGTCAGGCTTCCGTCGATTTGCTTGCAGGCTTCGAGCAGCTCTTTCACCGCGTCCACGCTGACCTTGAAATTCTCCCGCGCGGCATCGTCGAACTCGATCTCGATGATCTTCTCGACCCCGCCGGCGCCGAGCACGCACGGCACGCCGACGTAGAGGTCGTTCACGCCATACTGGCCGGTCAGGTTCGCGGCGCAGGGCAGGACGCGCTTTTTGTCCTTCAAGAAGCTCTCGGCCATCGCGATCGCACTCGTCGCCGGCGCGTAATAGGCCGAGCCGGTCTTGAGCAGCGCGACGATCTCTCCGCCACCGCCGCGGGTGCGCTTGACGATCGCGTCGATCCGCTCCTGGGTCGACCAGCCCATCTTGATGAGGTCGGGGATCGGGATGCCGGCGACGGTCGAATAGCCGACCACCGGGACCATCGTGTCGCCGTGGCCGCCGAGCACGAAGGCGGTGACGTCCTCGACGCTGACGCCGAACTCCTCGGCAAGGAAATGGCGGAACCGTGCGCTGTCGAGCACGCCGGCCATGCCGACGACCATGTGATGCGGCAGCTGTGAGAATTCGCGCAGCGCCCAGACCATCGCGTCAAGCGGGTTGGTGATGCAGATGACGAAGGCGTTCGGGGCATGCTGTTTGATGCCCTCGCCGACCGCCTTCATGACCTTGAGGTTGATGCCGAGGAGGTCGTCGCGGCTCATGCCCGGCTTGCGGGCAATGCCGGCGGTGACGATGCACACGTCCGCCCCCGCAATGTCGGCATAATCCGAGCTGCCCTGCAGTGTGACGTCGAAGTCATCGACCGGGCCGGCCTGGGCGATATCGAGCGCTTTGCCCTCGGGAATGCCTTCGGCGATGTCGAACAGGACGATATCGCCAAGCTCGCGCATCGCGGCGAGGTGGGCGAGGGTGCCCCCGATCATTCCGGCGCCGATCAGCGCGATTTTCTTCCGAGCCATGGGGCTGGTTCGAACCTTTCTGTTGTTGCGGCGGCGTTTTGCGAGAGTCGCCGCTTGGGGAGCGCGGCGCCCGATTAGCGGCATGCCCCCCGAGCCGCAACCGACGCCCGGTCTTTCCCCAACGTGACAATATAATTGCCCCCAGATGAACGCCGCAACCGGGGCGGAAACCACACGTTGAACAGGCACGAGAACCAGGAGATTGATGATGACGAAGCTACTTCTTGCCCTTGGCACCGCCGCCGTGGCCCTCAGCGCCACCCCGGCGCTGGCCGACCGCCACGACAACAACAACCACGGCAATCGCCACAATGCGCGGGTCTGCGCCAAGTGGCGCCACGGCAATTGCGTCCGCTGGGACAACCACGGCTATCGCGTGTCGAGCGCCCGCCACGCGCGCTGGAACACCGGCTACCGCTTTGGCCCGCGCTATTCGTACACGTCGTACCGCGCGCTGCCGCGGACGTATGTGAGCCGCTACGACCTCAGCCCGAATTATCGCTATGTTTATCGGGACAATTACATCTACGTCGTGAACCCGCGGACCTACGCGGTCGAGCGCATCATCAACGCGCTGACCCGCTAAATCCCGACGGATAAGCGATTAAACAGAGGGCCGTCGGCGTCGCCGGCGGCCCTTTCGTTACGGCGTCAGCGAACCGTGGTTGAGCCACGACAAACGCCGCAACTGGCCTCCCACGCGCTCGTTGATTCACGGCGCTTAAATGGAGGTTTCTGATGCGTAAGATTCTATTTGCATTGTCGGGCGCCGCAGTCGCCCTGACAGCCATCCCGGCCGACGCCAAGGTCAAGACCTACGTCTGCACCAAGTGGAAGGACGGCGTGTGCGTCTCGACCCACCGCGTCAAGGGAACGCCGGCGGCCTATAAGGTCGGCTACGTGTTCGGTCCGAACTACAGCTACACGACCTACAGCACCCTGCCGGGTCCGGTGACGTCCTACTATCACCTCGATTCGAACGGCCGCTATGTCTACACCGACGGCTACGTCTACGTCGTCGACCCGGCGACCTATGCGGTGACCCGGGTGATCGACACCATCAGCCGCTAATCGCCTGAGCAAAATGAGAAAAATAAGGGCCGGCGCGTCGCGCCGGCCCTTCCACATTTCCTAATCGGCTTCGATCAGGCTGAGGATGTTGCCGTCCGGGTCCTTGAACCAGGCGGTCTTGAACCCGTCGGCGACATAAAGGTCGCCGCGCGGCTCAAGTCCGGGCAGGTCGTAATGTTCGAACATGATGCCCTTGTCCTTGAGGTCGCGGACCTCGGCTTCGATGTCCGTGACGTCGAAGTTCAGGGCAGTCGCCTTGTTCGTCCCGGCGAATTCAGAACGGTAGACGTTGATGAGCGTGTCGCCACTCTTCAACGTTGCTCCCTCGTCGCCCCACTCTTCTTTGGACTTAAGGCCAAGCATGCCCTCGTAGAAGCTGCGGGCCCGATCGAGGTCCTTGACCGCGATCATCGGGGTGGCGTCGGCGCGTCCGATCATGATTTTTCTCCTTGAAGGGGAATAACGAGAACGGGCGCTCGCTTAATGCTGTTCCTCGACAGGACGCTTGAAATGGGCTCGTAACCATTTCGCTCAACGAACGTTCAGGGAAGAACCGCAAGATTGGGGACATTATGAAACAGCTGATCATTCTTGCCGGCGTCGCAGCGCTGGCGTTCGCCGGACCGGGCTTCGCCAAGCCCGGCAACGGGCACGGCAACGGCAATTCGCACGGCTATGACTATGACAATCATGGCCGGGGCGATCTCTTTGGTTACGGGAACGGCGGATGCCCGCCGGGCCTGGCCAAGAAGCACAATGGCTGCCTGCCCCCGGGTCAGGCCAAGAAGCTTTACCGCACCGGCCAGCGCTTCCCGCTGAGCTACGGCAACCGGTGGAGCTACAACCAGATCCCGTACGATCTGCGGCAGCGGTACGATTTCGACCGCAACGACCGTTATTATTACGGCGACGGCTATCTCTACCGGGTCGATCCGAAGACGCAGCTGATCGAGCAAGTGGTAAGCGCGCTGCTGTACCGCTAGCCGCTCATCTCGAAGACAGGGCCGTCCGGGCGATCGGGCGGCCTTTTCTTTGACCGGCGTCGCGTGCTAGCGGCTCCGGCCAAGCAAGGAGCACACGCTTGGCCGAGTTCACGCTTCCCAAGAACAGCAGGATTACCAAAGGGCGCGTCCACAAGTCCGAAGGCGGCAAGCGCCCGAAGACGTTCAAAATCTATCGCTACGACCCCGACAGCGGCGCCAATCCCCGTTTCGACACCTACACCATCGACCTCGACCAATGCGGGCCGATGGTGCTCGACGCTTTGATCAAGATCAAAAGCGAGATCGACCCGGGCCTGACCTTCCGCCGCTCGTGCCGCGAGGGGATTTGCGGATCGTGCTCGATGAACATGGACGGCAAGAACGGCCTCGCCTGCACGACCGCGATCGAAGATCTGAAGGGCGAGGTGCGGATCACCCCGTTGCCGCACATGGAGGTGGTCAAGGATCTCGTCCCCGATCTGACCCACGCTTATGCGCAATATGCGTCGATCCAGCCGTGGCTGAAGACGGCCAGCCCACCGCCGTCGCGCGAGCGGCTGCAGAGCCCCGGCGACCGCGCCAAGCTCGACGGCCTCTATGAATGCATCCTGTGCTTCTGCTGCTCGACCAGTTGCCCGAGCTATTGGTGGAACGCCGACCGCTTCCTTGGCCCGGCGATCCTGCTCCAGGCCTATCGCTGGCTCGCCGACAGCCGGGACGAAGCGACCGGTGAGCGGCTCGACGACCTTGAGGATCCGTTCAAGCTGTACCGCTGCCACACCATCATGAATTGCGCGAATGCATGCCCCAAGGGCCTCAACCCGGCCCAGGCGATCGCCGAAACCAAGAAGCTGATCGCCGAAAGAGTAGCGTGAGCGAGGTTTCGAGCGACGAGGAAAGTTTCGACGACGTCGGCTTGCCGCGCGGCGCCCAGCCCGACGCCGACAATCCCGGCTGGTACAGCTGGGGCGAATTTCCGCGCTCGAGCTTTGCCGCGGCGACCGGCCGCTTACTTTTCAAGCCCGACGGTCCGGGACGCGGACTCGCCCGGATGTTCCCGACCGACGACCATATGAACATGGGCGGATCGATCCACGGTGGGGCGATTATGAGCTTCATCGACATGGCGATGTTCGCCGGCGGGCTGTGCGCCGGAATGGAGCGCAGCCACTATGTGACGCTTGATCTGACCACCCATTTCCTCGCCCGCGGCCAGGCCGGAAGCCCGCTTGATGCCCATGTCGAACTGGTCAAACAGACTCGCGGCCACGCGTTCCTGCAGGGCGTGGTCAAGCAAAATGGCGAAAATTGCTACAGCTTCAGCGGGACGTTGAAGCGGGTGAACAGGGTCAACGGCCCCGCACGATGACAGGCCCGGTGCGGGTCGCTTACGACCAGTTGCTTAGCGCCGGCGAGCTCAAGCCCGATGCGGCTCAGGAGCGGGCGGTCGCCGCTCTCGATCGCCTGGCCGCGTCCATGACGAAACCGAGCGGATTCCTCAGGCGCCTGTTCGACTCGGCGCGCGATAATCCGGCGGGCGTGTACCTGTGGGGCGGAGTCGGGCGCGGCAAATCGATGCTGATGGACCTCGCCTTCGCCCATATCGACGTTCACCCCAAACGCCGGGTCCATTTCCACGCCTTCATGCTCGAAACCCACGCCCGCCTGCGCAAGGCACGCGAAAGCGAGGAACAAGACCCAATCGAGCCGGTCGCCGAGCAGATCGCGGCGGAGGCGAAGCTGCTCGCGTTCGACGAGATGCAGGTCACCAACCCCGCCGACGCGATGATCCTGTCGCGGCTGTTCGGGAAGCTCATCGATCTCGGCGTCAGAATCGTGACCACCTCGAACCGCGCCCCGGGCGATCTCTATAAGGACGGTCTCAACCGCGAGCTGTTCCTGCCGTTCATCGACCTGATCGAACAGCGCATGCTGGTCGTGCCGGTCGACGGGCCCACCGATTATCGGCTCGATCGTCTCACGGGCATCGACGTGTGGCACGTTCCCAACGGGCCGGCCGCCACTGCTGCGCTGTCGCGCGCGTTCTTTCAGCTCACCGATTATCCGGTCGAGGATCGCGCCAAGGTCCCGTCGGAGGAGCTCGATGTCGGCGGCGGACGGACGCTCCACGTGCCCAAGAGCCTCAAGGGCGTTGCCGTATTCTCGTTCAAGCGGCTGTGCGGCGAGCCCCGCGGCGCTGCGGACTATCTCGCCATCGCCCAGCGTTTTCACACGGTGATCATCGTCGGCATTCCGGTGATGGGGCCGGAGCGGCGCAACGAGGCGGCGCGGTTCGTGACGCTGATCGACGAACTCTACGAGCATAAGGTGAAGCTGCTCGCCGCGGCCGATGCCGAACCTGAAGGTCTCTGTCCTGCGGGCGACGGCAGTTTCGAATTCAAGCGCACCGCCAGCCGGCTCGAGGAAATGCGCAGCGCCGAATATCTGGCGGAGGGTCACGGCGTCGCGGCTTGACGCGCCGTGGCGGAAGTTTAGCGTCGCGCCAGCTTAGGTCCGGGGGATTTCCATCATGCGCATCGCGCTTGCCTTACTCACCGCTACCACATTCGCCGCGCCAGCCGTCGCGGCGGCGCCGGCACTGACGCCCGCTCAGCGCGACGCGACCCACGCGATGTTCGAACATGTGATCAATACGCCGACGGTGATCGGACGCCACAACGTTCCGGCGATGACTCGATACGTCGCGGACCAGTTCAAGGCGGCGGGTTTTCCCGAGGCCGACATCCACGTCATGACCTATCACACCGAAAGCGCGACGACGGGCGAAGACGACACCGCCGCGCTGATCTTCCGCTGGCGCGCGGCAGGAACCCCCAAAGCCAAGCCAATCATGCTGATGGGCCACATGGACGTGGTCGAGGCGAAGATCGAAGATTCGACCACCGACCCGTTCAAGTTGGTTGAGCGCGACGGCTATTATTACGGCCGCGGCACCACCGACATGAAAGACGGCATCGTCGGCATCACCCAGGCGCTGATCAACCTCAAGGCGGCCGGCTTCAAACCCAAGCGCGACATCGTCGTGCTGTTTACCGGCGACGAGGAGACCAACGGGATTGGCGCCAGGAAAGGCGCGACCGAATGGCTCGATCTCCTCGGCCACCCCGAATACGGGCTCAACGCCGATGGCGGCGGCGGCAACTTCAACCCCGACGGATCGCCCGCGGGCTATACCATGCAGAGCGCCGAAAAGACCTACGCCGGCTACACCCTGACCGTCCGCAACCGCGGCGGCCATTCGTCGAAGCCGCGCAAGGACAATGCGATCTATGGCCTGATGCATGCGCTCGAGAAACTGGAGGCGTATCGCTTCACCCCGATGATGGGGCCGACGACCCGGGCCTATTTCCAGGGACGGGAGAAGCAGGAGAAAGGCCCGCTCGGCGACGCAATGCGACGGTGGCTGGCCAACCCTGATGACGGCGAGGCCGCCGATTTCATCGAGTCGGCCGAAAGCGAGGTCGGCCTGACCCGCACCCGCTGCATTCCGGTTCGGCTGTTCGCGGGGCATGCCGACAACGCCCTGCCGCAGTTGGCGACGGCGATGGTCAACTGCCGGATCTTCCCGGGTGTCGACCCCAATGACATCAAGGCCGAGCTCGAGCGAATCGTCGCTAATCCCGAAGTCGTCGTGACGCGCAACGACGACAGTGTGTCGTCGCTGGGTTCGCCGCTCCGCCCTGATGTGACCAACGCTTACACTCGCGCTATCCAGACGCTGCATCCCGGCATGCCGGTGTTCCCGGAAATGTCGACCGGCGCGACCGACGGACGGCCGTTCCGCGTCGCCGGCATTCCGATTTACGGCACCAACGGCAGCTGGGTGGTCACGCCGATCGATCTTCGTGCCCACGGCAAGGACGAGCGCCTGCCGGTCCAGGCGCTGTACGATAACGTCGTTCACTGGGAACTGATGCTGCGCGACCTCGCCGGCAAATAGGAGAATTGAGCATGAAGCGCGTCATGGCTTTTGTACTGGCGGCCGCCCTCTCGAGCGCGGCTTCGGCCGCGGTTGATCCGCGCACCGTCCCGACCAAGCTCGAGCCGGCATGGCAGGCGAAAACGCGCGAGCTGTTCAAGCAAGCGATCGAGATCCCGAGCGTCCACAATCGCGGCGAAATGCCGCGTATGGCCAAGTTGCTCGGCGACCAGTTCCGCGCCGCCGGCATTCCCGAAGCCGACATCCACGTGATGCCTTATGAGGCGTTGCCGGGCGACAAGACGGTGGCGCTGATCGTCCGTTGGCGGTCGCCGCACGCGACCAAGAAGCCGATGCTGGTGCTCGGCCACATGGACGTGGTCGAAGCCAAGCGCAGCGACTGGAAATACGACCCCTTCGTTTTCCGCGAGGAAGGCGGCTATTTCCTCGGCCGCGGCACCAGCGACATGAAGAACGGCGACGTCGCGACGACCATGGCCGCGGTCAAATTGATGAGCCAGGGGTTCAAGCCCAACCGCGACATCATCTTCTTCTACAGCGGCGACGAAGAGACCAACGGCCGCGGCGCGACGCTCGGCGCGAGCGAATGGCGCAACCTGACCGAGGCCGAATTCGGGCTGAATGCCGACGGCGGATGCGGCGCGTACGACCATGATTTCCGCCCGCTCGGGTGTGGCATCTCGACCGCGGAGAAGACTTTCCAGACCTATTTCTTCTCCACCCACAACCCCGGCGGGCACAGCTCGCGGCCGCGGCCCGACAATGCGATCTACGACCTCGCCGATGCGCTGAAAGCGCTGCAGGCGCATCGTTTCACGCCGATGCTCAACGACACCACGCGCGGCTATTTCGCCGAGCGGGCGAAGCAGGAGGGCAATAATGCGCTCGGCCAGGCGATGCGGCGCTGGCTCGCCAATCCCGCCGACGGCCAGGCGGCGGACGAGATCGAAGCCAATCCGCTCGAGGTCGGCCTGACCCGGACGCGCTGCGTCGCGACCATGCTCGAAGGTGGCCACGCCGACAACGCCTTGCCGCAATCGGCGAAGGCGACGGTCAATTGCCGGATTTTCCCGGGCGTCCAGCCCAAGGATGTCCAGGCCGAGTTGCAGCAGCTTGCCGGGCCCAAGGTCACGGTGACGCCCGATCCCAATTATATCGGCGAGCCGACGCCGCCCTCGCCGCTCCGGCCCGATGTGCTCAAGGCAGTTACGGCGGCGATCCAGGCGATCCACGGGCCGCAGATGCACGTCACCCCGATCATGTCGACCGGGGCCAGCGACGGCAGCTTCTTCCGCGCCAAGGGCATCCCGGTTTACGACGTCGACGGCAGCTGGGGCATTTCCCCCGACGACGAGCGCGCCCACGGCCTCGACGAGCGCCTGCCGGTGCGCGCGATGTACGACGACGTCGTCCACTGGCAGATGATCTTCAGGTCGCTGGCGGGGTGATCGACCAATAGAGCCGCCAGACGAACGGGCTCACCAGAATTGCCACGTGCAGCGTGATGACCGCAACCGCGATGCCCGATGCAAGGCGCGGGCGTGTCCGGTCGAGGCGCTTGAGTGCTACCAGGCTCAGCACGATCGCTGTTAGACCCAGTATCGGGAAGACGAACGGCGCCACCTTTCGGGCGAACGATCGCCCGGCGCACGAGCAGAGGTCGATCCCGACAAAGTACAACGGGATGCTCGCCAGGATCGCAAAATTCAGTCCGAGCGCGAGGGCACCGATCAGCAAGAGGAGGAACCTGGGGTTCGCCTGCACCTGAGACTCGGGCAGGTCGGGAAGCGCCTTGGTCCCGCGCGCCCGAACCTGCTCGACGAATGCAGCGCGATTGTCGCTGCTCGCCCACAGCCGGTTGGGCAAGGTGATGGAGTACCAGTTGGTGACTTCGATAACGACCGCCTGAGGCGCATCGTGAATACGGCGAACTGCGTCCCACTCCCACTGCGTGCTGGACTGATCGGTTTGTTCGACGACGCCCTTATCGCTGAAGCTGACGGAACGATTGGCGATTGCTGGATCGAAAGCCAGTTCGCGCCACCGCCGTATCGAACTCATCTGCACAAACAGATACCCAAACCAGATCAGGATGAGCGCAAGGACAATCCCTTTGAAGGATCCGGGATGAATAGTTCGCGAAAGCCGCCGCCAGAACGGCGATCACGACCGGCGCGAGGCAGCGGACGGAGCGCCAGCGATCCTGAGAGGCGAGCGACAAGGTCGTCAGCCGAAGGCCAACCACATATTCGTCCTTGCCGAGCTGGTACTCGAAACTCGCTAACATCACGCGCCCCCAAGCTGCGGAAGCCCGTGACTATCCGGCGATCATTCCGAAGCCGTTAACGCCCGCTCGCCGCCTTCAACACGTCCTCAGCGTGCCCGGGCACCTTGACCTTGCGCCACGCCTTGAGCACCCGCCCGTCAGCGGCAATCAGATAGGTCGCGCGCTCCATGCCCATATATTTGCGGCCGTACATCGACTTTTCGACCCACGTGCCGAACGCGTCGGAAATGCGCCCGTCCTCGTCCGCAACCAGCGGCACCGCGAGATCGTATTTGGCGATGAATTTTTCGTGTTTCTTCATCGGGTCGCGCGAGACGCCGACGACCTTGACGCCAGCCTTGGCGAAGTCGGGCGCGAGCGCGGTGAAATTCTGCGCCTCCAGGGTGCAGCCCGAGGTGTCGTCCTTGGGGTAGAAATAAAGCACCAGCGATTGGCCGGGGGACGCCAGGTTAATCGTGCTGCCGTCGCTCGCCGTCGCGCTAATGGCCGGAGCCTTGTCGCCTTCGCTGATCATTTCATCCCTCTTTGATGCGGGTCCACAGGTCGGTGACGCTCTGCCGCGCGACGTCATGCTCGGCAAGCAACTCGTCCCAACTGCTCGCGCCGCAGGCGTCGGCGACCAGCTGCCAGGTATCGGCGGTCGGCTTGACGTCGCCGGGCGCGACGAGCCGCATCATGACCAACATACGTGTCAGCAATTTTTGAGCTGCTACAACGTTTGTGTCGACCAAACCATCCGCGTGAAGCTCCCCGATCGCGAATTCAAGCCGCGGATTGAAGCCGACACCGCGCGTCAGCTGCAACACATGGACGGCGAATTCGAGGTCGACCAGCCCGCCGGGGCCAAGCTTCACATCGAGGCTGCTCTGTGGCGGTTTGTGCCGCGCGATCTCGGCGCGCATCTCAATCGCGTCCCGAACGACCTTTTTAGGATCGCGCGGTGCGCCTAGAATGTCCGCGATCAGCATTACCGTCCGGTCGCGAACCTCCGGCGATCCGAACACCGCGCGGGCGCGGCACAGCGCCATATGCTCCCATGTCCACGCTTCCTCGCGCTGGTAGCGCTCGAACGCGTCGAGCGAGACCACCAACATGCCCTTCGCCCCTTCGGGGCGCAGCCGCGTGTCAACGTCGTACAGCGGCCCGGCCGCGGTCGGGACGCTGAGTGCGGCGGTGACGCGGCTCGCAAGCCGGTTGAAATAGTCGTTGGGCCCGAGCGGCTTGGCACCGTCGGAGTTCGCGCCCGGCTCGGCGCTGTGGAGATAGATGATGTCGAGGTCGGACGCGTGGGTCAGTTCGCAGCCGCCGAGCCGGCCGAGCGCGACAATCACCAGTTCGCCGCCGGGGAAGCGCCCGTGCATATCCTCGAATTCCCAGACCGCGGCTTTGGCCAGCGCATCGACCGTGCCTTCGGCGACGCGGGCGTAGCCCGCCGCGACTTCGAGCGGGTCCGAGCGGCGGTCGATGAGCTGGACGCCCAAGGCGAAGCGGCGCTCATTGACCAGTCGCCGGACCTTGTCGAGCGCCACGTCATAGGGGTCGGCGCCCATGACCTTACCGAGATCGGTGGCGATGACTTCGGTCGCGGGCGGCGGGTCAAAGCTCGACGCGTCGAACAGCCCCTCGAACAGCTGGGGGCGACGGGCGAGTTGATCGGCGAGCGCTGGCGCGTGGGTCAGGATTTTCGCAAGCAACTGCGCGAGATTGGGCCGGGCTTCGAGCAAGCGAAAGAAGTTCACCCCGCTCGACAGCCGCTCGACGATATCGCTCAGGCGGTTGAGCGCACGTTCGGGATCGGGGCTGGAAGCGATCGCCTGGAGCAAGCCCGGGAGCATCGCCTCGAATGCCGCCTGCGCCGCCGGCGAGCGCAGCGACCGCGCCTTGCGCGAGCGCCAATCGCCGACATGGCGTGCCGCCGCCACGGCGTCGGGAAAGCCAAAACCCTTGATCTCGTCGAGCAGGATGTCGGGATCGTTGGAGAGGAGCCCGCTTTCTTCGGGCGCAAGCTCGTCGAACATCGTTCCGGCGCGCTCAACCCGCGGTTCGAGCAAGGCGAGCAGGTCGGCGCCGCCGGCGAGGCC